>Ga0209550_10000202_pt1 | contig 52970 bp, 52 predicted proteins | sample LauGreSuBDMM15SN_2_FD_187567 | JGI IMG/M metagenome (GOLD analysis project Ga0209550, IMG submission 187567) | Freshwater lake microbial communities from Lake Michigan, USA - Su13.BD.MM15.SN (SPAdes) (version 5) | ecosystem: Environmental > Aquatic > Freshwater > Lake | place: Lake Michigan...
GTGGGCGAGATCATCAGCATGGCCCAGGCCATTGCCCGCCACCCGCACGATGCGAAGAACCCCGACCACACTTTTTACTTTCACCTGGACGATAGGCGAGTGATCGATGCGCTGCATGGGGGCAACGCTTCCAAGTGGATCAACCATTCATGCCGCCCCAATTGTGTACCCGACGAAGTGCAGGGCCGCATCTTCATCATGACGCGCAGGCCCGTGTTCAAGGGGGAGGAGTTGACGTTTGATTACGGATTGGAGAGTGATGAACCCATGAGCGAGGCCTTGAAGGCCCGCTATGCCTGCCGCTGCGGGGCCAAAAAGTGCCGAGGCACGATGTTGGCAACCTGAGGGCCGATGAAGCCTGATTAAAAACCTTGACGCTTTTGATCGCGCAGCATGAACAGGTACAGGCCCTCCACCTTCTCGCGCGCCCAGGGGGTTTTGCGCAAGAACTTCAGACTGGAGCCCACGCTGGGCTCGTGCGTGAAACAGCGGATGGGAATGCGCTGGCCCAGATCGTCCCAGCCATAAAAGTCGGCCAGTTGGGTGACGATGGTTTCGAGCTTGAGGCCGTGCAGTGGGTTGCGTGGCTGTGCTGACCGCGCGCCAGGGGCGGATTCGGGGGGCGTTGGCACGGGGGTGAGGTCGTCTTGCATGGCCCAATTGTCAATGCAAAACCGGCATGTGAAATCAGCTTGTTCAGGCGGGGGCCATCAGTGCCCGCGCCAAAGACTCGGCCACCTTGATGCCATCCACCCCCGCCGACAAAATGCCACCCGCATAACTGGCCCCTTCACCTGCAGGGTAGATGCCCTGTGTGTTGGTGCTTTGGTGGTCTTCGCCACGTGGGATGCGCAGGGGCGATGAGGTGCGTGTTTCCACTCCGGTCATCACCGCATCGTGCATGTCGTAGCCTTTGATCTTGCGCCCGAACACTGGCAGTGCTTCGCGCATGGCGGCCACCGCGTAATCGGGTAACACATCGGCCAAGTCGACCAACTTGACACCCGGTTTATAAGACGGCAAAACGTAGCCCCAGGTTGTGGAGGGGCGCTGCGCCAAAAAGTCGCCCACCAGTTGGCCGGGGGCTTCGTAGTTGCTGCCGCCCACTTCAAAAGCACGCGTTTCCAGCTGGCGCTGCAGCACGATGCCCGCCAGCGGGTGGGGCGCAGGCGGCTGTTGTGTGGCGAGTTGTTGGGCTTCTTGAGCGAGTTGTGCGCCTTCTTCGTCGCCAAATGCGGCTTGCCAAGCGGCGGTGTCCAGTGGGTAGTCGGGTGGGTCAATGGCCACCACCATGCCAGCGTTGGCATTGCGCTCGTTGCGTGAATACTGGCTCATGCCGTTGGTGACCACGCGGCCCGGTTCGCTGGTGGCGGCCACCACGGTGCCGCCCGGGCACATGCAAAAGCTGTAAACGGCTCGGCCGTTTTGCGCGTGGTGCACCAGCTTGTAATCGGCCGCACCCAGCAGCGGGTGGCCCGCGTGGCGGCCCCAACGGGCTTGGTCGATCACGCTTTGGGGGTGCTCGATGCGCACGCCAATCGAAAACGCTTTGGCCTGCATGGCCACGCCACGGCGGTGCAGCATGACGAAGGTGTCGCGGGCGCTGTGGCCAAGCGCCAGCACGGCGTGCCGGGTGTGCAGGGTTTGGCTTTGACCTGTGCGCAGGTCGGTCACCTGCAGACCGGTCAGTTGGTGGCCGTTGGCGGCTGGCGCGAGCAGCACATCGTTCACCCGTTGCTCGAAGCGGATCTCGCCACCCAAAGCGATGATGGTCTCGCGGATGTGCTCAACCACCTTGACCAATTTGAAGGTGCCGATGTGCGGGTGTGCGGCATACAAAATATCGGCAGGTGCCCCTGCTTTCACAAACTCATCCATGACCTTGCGGCCCAGGTGGCGCGGGTCTTTGATCTGGCTGTACAGCTTGCCATCGCTGAAGGTGCCCGCACCGCCTTCACCAAACTGCACATTGCTCTCGGGGTTGAGCACCTTTTTACGCCACAAGCCCCAGGTGTCTTTGGTGCGCTCTCGCACGGGTTTACCCCTTTCGAGCACGATCGGTTTGAAACCCATTTGCGCCAAGGCCAGCGCCGCAAACATGCCGCAAGGCCCAAAGCCCACCACCACGGGGCGTTGGCCTTCTTGTTCGCCAAAATGGGCTGGCGCCTGGCAGGGCGCGTGCCACGCCATGTCGGGCGTGGCTTGGATGTGGGGGTGGCTGGCGAACTGCTGCAGCAAGTTGGTTTCGGCCTGCGCATCGGTCAGGGCCAGGTCCACGATGTACACCGCCAGCAGCTCGGCCTTTCGGGCGTCGAAGCTGCGTTTGAACACATTCAAGGTGGCAATGCCGGCCGCATCGATCCCCAAAGCCTTTGCAGCCAATACGCGCAGGGCGTGTTCGGGGTGGGGTGTGGGCAGACGGTCTTCGTCGGTCTCGGACGGCGCATCGGCCGCTCGTCGCACGTCAACCGGCAGGGCCGACAAGGGGAGTTTGAGTTCGGAAATTCGGATCATGAGCACCTCTGTGGCTTGTGGTTATCAAGCAAGAAGCGCTGATTATCGTCGTGCGCAGCTCAATGGGGCAGGAACCCCTCGACCGACAAATAACGCTCGCCCGTGTCGTAGTTGAAACCCAGCACCGTGGCCCCCGAGGGCAAGTCGGCCAATTTTTGGGCGATGGCCGCCAAAGTCGCGCCGGAGGAAATGCCGACCAGCATGCCTTCTTCACGCGCCGAGCGGCGGGCGTATTCGCGCGCGGCTTCGGCGTCAACCTGGATCACGCCGTCGAGTAAAGTGGTGTCCAAATTTTTCGGAATAAAGCCTGCGCCAATGCCCTGGATCGGGTGGGGTGCTGGCGAGCCACCCGAGATCACGGGCGATGCTGCGGGCTCGACTGCAAACACCTTGAGATTCGGAAACTTGGCCTTGAGCACGCGGGCCGCGCCGGTCAGGTGGCCGCCTGTGCCCACCCCGGTGATGAGGGCGTCAATGCCGTCGGGGAAATCGGCCAAGATTTCTTGCGCCGTGGTGCGCACATGCACATCGATGTTGGCGGGGTTTTCAAACTGCTGGGGCATCCAGGCCCCGGGTGTGCTGGCCACCAGTTCTTCGGCGCGGGCAATCGCACCCTTCATGCCTTTTTCGCGGGGCGTCAGGTCGAAGCTCGCACCATAGGCCAGCATCAGGCGGCGGCGCTCGATGCTCATGCTGTCGGGCATGACCAGCACCAGTTTGTAGCCCTTGACGGCCGCCACCATGGCCAGACCAATGCCGGTGTTGCCCGAGGTGGGCTCGACGATGGTGCCGCCAGGTTTCAAGGCGCCTGATTGTTCCGCTGCTTCCACCATGGCCAGCGCGATGCGGTCTTTGACCGAGCCACCCGGGTTGCTGCGCTCGGACTTGATCCACACATTGGCATCTGCGCCAAACAGGCGTTGGATGCGCACATGCGGCGTGTTGCCGATGGTGTCGAGGATGGTGTGGGCTTTCATGGCGTGTCTCCGGTGCGAAAAGGCGTTGCAAAAAATCATTGTGCGTGAAAACTCAGACCTCTTGCGGTATCTGCTCACGCCCGCAAGCGATAATCAAACTGTGAAGCACGCCAGACCGTCGCTGGTGCAATCTCCGAAAGGAGGCACTGGAGGAACGTCCGGACTGCACAGGACAGCGTAGGAGGTAATACCTCTCCACCGTGAGGTGAGGATCAGAGCAACAGAGACGAGCCGATTGAGTTCGGGTGAAACGGGCAATCTCTACGCGCAGCAATACCAAGTAGGCCTTCCTGAAGGGGTGCGGTTCGCCGCATGCCTTCTCCCTGTGGTTCCGCGGGGTGAGTTGGCGGGTAGGTAGCACCGAGCCGGGTGGGCAATCCCCGGCCCAGAGTAATGGCGGTCACGCAGCGGGCAACCGTTGTGCACAGAATCCGGCTTATCGGCGAGCTTCACACTTTTTCAGACCACAAAAAACCCGCCGAAGCGGTTTTTTTGTTTTTGCTGCAGCGGATCAGCCGAGCAATGTGTTTAGCCGCGCGACGGCATCAAGCTGGCGCCCAGCGCAAACACCGAGTTGGGAGCAGTGATCTTCAACGCACTTTTAGGCTTGGCAAACACGCCGCGCTTGACGGCTGGGGCGGGCGCAGGCTCGACGGTCACGCCCTTGGTGCGCTGCTCGGCCACCAATTGGCGCAGGCTGATGGACTGCAGGTGGGTCAGCATTTTTTCGTTCAGGCTGGCCCACAGTTCGCTGTTCATCCATCCGCCTTCGGCTGCGGACTCTTCTTCGGTAGGCGCGTCCACTGCACCCACGATGTCGGCCATGGTGATTTTTTCAGCATTGCGCGACAACGAATAACCGCCGCCTGGGCCGCGTGTGCTCTCGACCAATCCATGCTGGCGCAGTTTGCTGAACAGTTGCTCCAGGTAGGACAAAGAAATCTGGTGGCGCGTGCTGATGGCGGCCAGCGAAACGGGTCCACGGTCTTCGCGCAACGCCACATCGATCATGGCGGTGACTGCAAATCGGCTTTTAGTGCTCAAACGCATGGTGGGCTCCTTTCTGCGTGTTGGTGGCCTGCCAATGCGGACCAACCTTAAGGTCAAGACTGCATTGTGCGCAGATTTAACTTAATTGTCATTTTCTCAGACTGTATTTCCAATTGGAGATAACCCGGCATTATTCAAGGGTAAATCCAACTTTTTTAGCGTTTTTTCAAATTTAAACTCAGATTAAAACCGCTCATGGCTTTGCAGTTGCCGCCATCGCCCAAGCTCCAAGGGGGCCAAGCTCATGCTGCCCACGCGCTGGCGGCGCAGGTCTTGCAATGGGCATTGTTCGTCCAACCAGCGGCCCAGTTCCAGCCCGTCGATGTCCTTGCCAGCGATGCGCAGCACCGTGAGTTGGTCGGTTTGACGGTTGATACTGGTGCGGATGCCGGGGCCGTTCAAGGCCTTGATGGTGCCCTCTGGCACTTCGCCACCCACGGTGGCCATCCACTCTTGCTCCATCGGGCTGCGGCGGTCTTCCAGATGGCGCAGCACGGCGATGTCGTCTGAAAAAATGCACAAACCGCTGGCGGGTTTGGCCAGCGGCAAGGGCATTTGCATTTTGGCCAAGCGCTCGGGGCCCCAAAGACCCGGCTGGGCGGCTTTGAGGCCCACGGTGTCTTGCAGCCAGGCCAAGTTGGCCACACGGTGGGCGGGCTTGTACAGCGCCAAGGTCATGGGGGCGAGGGCGGCCATAGAGACCAAACGGTTGACCTGAACGGCTTGTTCAGGCCGCACACGCCGGGCCGGGTCGGTCACCACTTTGCTGTCGACTTGCACGCCGCCGGCCACGATCAGGGCTTCGGCTTCGCGGCGCGAGCAGTGTTGCTCGGCAGCCACGCGTTTGGCGAGGCGTATGCCTTCTTCAGAGGAAATCATCCATGCTTTCGAAAATGCTTCAGGCGAATCAAGACAGGGTTTGTTCGCGGATGTGGTCCACATGCGCTTGCAGCGATCGGGCCGCCACGGGCCACAGGCGGGGCGGCACGTCGTCGTAGGCTTTTTCCACCCACTCTTGCAGGCTGCCTTGGGGCAGGGCCTGCATGGCGGCGGCTATTTTGGCTTCGCGCCGCAGGCGGTGCGCCTTCAGGTGTGTGATGGCCTGGTGGGCAAAGCCCAGCACATGGCCGTGCGCGGGCAAGATGAACTCAATCCCCCCGGCATCGCACGCCGCAGCCAACTTGTCCAGCGAGTCCAAATAATCGCCCATGTGGCCGTCGGGTGGGTCGATCACGGTGGTGCTGCCGTTGAGCACATGGTCACCCGAAAACAGCAGGCCATCTTCTTCGAGCACCAGGCACAGATGGTTGGCCGCATGGCCCGGGGTGTGCACCACACGCAAGGTGTGGGTGATCTCGCCTTCCACGCCCAGGCCTTGCAGCACCAGTTTTTCGCCATCGATCAGCTCGCGATCCGGCGTGAAACGGCTGTTGGCGCGGGAGGTGGGGCGAGAAGACAGGCCCAGGATGGGGGGCTTGTTCGTGCACAGTGCCTGCAGCGGTGCCGCGCCGGGTGAGTGGTCCGGGTGAGAGTGGGTGCACACAATGGCCTTGATTTGTCCACCTGCCGCACGCCACATCCGCTGCAGATGGTCGATGTCCGCCGGGCCGGGGTCGATGGCGATGTAGCCGGTGTTCGGGTCGCCCACCAAGTAGCTGTTGGTGCCGGGGCCGGTCATCATGCCGGGGTTGGGGGCGGTGAGGCGCTGCAGGTTCTTGAGCAGGGGCACCGGCTGGTCGGTCTGCCAGTCCAGGTGGTGGTGGATTTGCCCGTCGGGCGTGACCAGGGCCAACTCGCCAAACGAGGCTTCGTGTTCCATGTAGCGCGCTTCGTTGCCCGCCAGCCAACCTGCGCGAGGGCAGCTGGTCCACAGGGGCTCGTCGTTCACGGCGCAGGCTTGCAACACCGCGTCGACCGTGGCAAAAGCTTTGAGGCGCTCCAGCGTGCGGATGGTCGGGAAGATGATGAAGAATTGCCCTGCTGCATGGCGCTCCAGCGCGTCTTGTGGACGCACCCAGACAGGCTCAAACTGCTCGGATTCGTCGGCCACCGGGATTTGGCCTTCGGGCATGCGCGCCACCAAAAAAGGCACGTCAAAGCGGCGTGGCAGGTCACGGTCGGTGATCCAGTGGGCCAGCACGTACACCTGATCAGCGGCCAGAGTCAGGCCTCGGGCCTGGCATTGGGTGGCAAAAGGGGCTTGGCGGTCGATGGCGGCGATGTCAGCGTTGTCAGCCCAGCGCCCTTGGGAATGGCGAGCGAACAAAATGCCCAGCTCTTCAAAGCTCTCGCGGATGGCAGCGATCGCCTGCGTCAGGTGCATGTCGCTTTGCTTGGGGCGGCGATGCGCCATGCCGTGGGCCTGGGCATCGGCGGCGTCAATGCCCCCGCCAGGGAACACGTAGGCGCCGGGCGCAAAGCTGGCCGTCATGGAGCGGCGGGTCATCAGGACTTCGAGCCCGCCTGGGCCGTCGCGCAAAAGCAGCACGGTGGCTGCGGGGCGCAGGGGGGCGGGTTCGCGTTGGGGGTAAAGGAGTTGGGATGTGCGTGCCATGCCCCATTATCAGGCGGCTTGAGCTTCATCCAAGGGCGATAATCCCGCTCATGCACATTCGCTTTACCAAGATGCAAGGCGCGGGCAACGATTTTGTCGTGCTCGACGAGACGCAAGCCCGCTTGGGCCTGAGCACGGCCCAGTACCGTTTTTTGGCCGACCGCCACTTCGGTGTGGGGGCCGATCAGATCCTCAGCGTGCGACCCTCGCCCGCACCCGGGCTGGACTTTGAATACGTGATCCACAACGCCGACGGTGGCGAGGTGGAGCACTGCGGCAACGGGGCCCGTTGCTTTGTGCGCTATGTGCGCGACAAGGGCCTGACCCAAAAAAGCACCGTTCGTGTGAAGGTGCAGCAAGGCGAGATTGAGCTCACCATGAACCCCGATGGCCGCGTCACGGTGAACATGGGCGCGCCCGTATTTGATTGGGAACGCGTGCCTTTCATTCCCGCGGGCCTCATCAGCGACCAGGTCAACGGTTGGCCGGTGTTCGATTTGGCACTGGGTGATCTGGGCATCGCCCCTTCCACAGCACGGGTGGGCGTGGTCTCAATGGGCAACCCGCACGCGGTGCAGCGGGTGGACGATGTGGCTACTTTTGCGGTCTTGGCCCAAGGCCCACGGATTGAAAATCACCCGGCTTTTCCAAAACGTGTGAATGCGGGTTTCATGCAAATCGTCTCGCGCAGCCAAATCAAATTGCGTGTGTTCGAGCGGGGCACGGGCGAAACCCTGGCTTGCGGCACGGGTGCTTGTGCAGCCGTGGTGGCGGGCATCCGCCAAGGCTGGCTGGACCCCCGTGTGGATGTGCAAACCCACGGCGGTACGCTCACCATCGAGTGGGCAGGGCAGACCGACAGTCCCGTGCTAATGACCGGTCCGGCCGCTTCTGTTTTTGAGGGCAGCATCGACGTGCCTGACTCACTTTGATCTTTTGAATTTCTGGAGCCTCCCATGACGAAGCCTGAACCCATGAGTCCGATCACCGAAGACGACATCGCCGATTATTTGGTGAATACGCCTGATTTTTTTGAGCGCCACGCCTCGCTGTTGGCTACCGTGCAGCTGACCCACCCGCAAAGCCACCGCACCGTGGGCTTGCAGGAGCGCCAAGCCCAAATGCTGCGCGACAAAATCAAGGGCCTGGAGCACCGGATCATGGACATGATGCGGCACGGCAACGAAAACATGGTGTTGACCGACAAGCTGCACCGTTGGTCGTGCGAATTGCTTGTCACGCCCCACGACCAATTGGCCGATTCGGCGGTGGACAACATCCGGGATCTGTTTCAAGTGCCTCAGGTGGCTTTGCGTTTGTGGTCGCTGCAGAGCGCGCACGCCCAAGCGGCTTATGCGCAGGGTGTGACCGAAGCGCTGCAGGTGTTGGCCACTTCACTGGACACGCCTTACGTTGGGCCGAACTCGGGCTACGAAGCGGTGCAGTGGTTGGACCAACCCACGCAGGCGGCTTCTTTGGCGCTGCTCGCTTTGCGAGCGGTACCGGGTCAACCCGCTTTTGGCCTGCTGGTGCTGGCCTCACCTGATGCCCAGCGCTTCAATAGCCAGATGGGCACCGATTTGCTGGAGCGTCTGGCCGAGCTGGCGGGTGCAGCTTTGTCGGTTTTGCAAAAGCCGCAGGCTTGAACGGTGTCGGATGCCGCCATGTCCGGTGCGCAGGCCACCGACCCGTTGGTGAGTCGCTATTTAGACCATGTGCGCTTTGAAAAGCGTCTGGCCGAGCGGACCTGCACCCTGTACCAGTTGGATTTGATACGCCTGGCCGAGATGGCGGCGGCATCCCAAGTGCCCTTGCTGCAGGTGCAAAGCGCTCATGTGCGCCGCTGGGTGGCGCAAATGCACAGCGCCGGGCGCAGCGGGCGCGGCATTGCTCTGATCTTGTCGGGCTGGCGCGGGTTTTACACCTGGCTGGGGCGCGAGGGCCTGATCCCGCACAACCCGGTGGCCGATGTGCGGGCCCCGCGTGTGGCCAAGCCCCTGCCCAAGGCGCTGGGCGTGGACGAAGCGGTGCAATTGGCCGAGCACGAAGAAGACAACGACGACCCATGGCTAGAAGCCCGCGACGCGGCCATGGTCGAGCTGCTGTACGGCTGCGGCCTGCGCATTGCCGAGCTGACCGGGCTGGACGTGGTGGCCAGCACCGAGGCGGCCCGTGCCGGGCGCGGCTGGATCGATTTGGCCAACGCTGAGGTGCAGGTGCAAGGCAAAGGCAACAAGCGCCGCACGGTGCCTTTGGGCCGATCCGCCATTGAGGCGTTGACCCACTGGCTGGCCGTGCGGCCGCAGTTGACGGGCATGCTGACGCAGCCCGCCAAAGGGGCATCTCCTTTGGCGCTGGCGCTGTTTCCCGGACGCCACGGCACGCGCCTGACCCCCCGCGGTGTGGCGCAGCGCCTCAAGCGCCGCAGCCTGCTGGCGGGCTTGGCCACCCCAGTGCACCCGCACATGCTGCGCCACTCTTTTGCCAGCCATGTGCTGCAATCCAGCGGCGACTTGCGGGCGGTGCAAGAGCTGCTGGGCCACGCCAACATCAGCACCACCCAGGTCTACACGCGGCTGGATTTTCAGCACCTGGCCAAAACCTACGACGCGGCCCATCCCCGTGCCAAGCGCAAATGAACCCGGTGGCCCGCGCTGCACACGTGCCGTGAGGCCATGACCGCCGCGCACGCTTGGCGCTTGAATTCGTCGCTACACTCCCCAACTCTTGCTTTTTTGACCTGCATCGGAACCGCGCCATGTCCCTGATCCCCACCACCATCCTGACCGGCTTTTTGGGCTCGGGCAAAACCACACTGCTCAAACGCGTGCTGACCGAGGCCCATGGCCAAAAGATCGCCGTGATCGAGAACGAGTTTGGTGAGGAAAACATCGACAGCGACATCCTGGTCTCGGACACCAACGAGCAGATCATCCAGATGAGCAACGGCTGCATTTGCTGCACCATCCGCGAAGACCTGCGCGTGACCTTGCAGCTGTTGGCCGCCAAGCGCCGCAAGGGTTTGCTGGACTTTGACCGCATCGTGATCGAGACCACGGGCCTGGCCGACCCCGGCCCGGTGGCCCAGACTTTTTTCATGGACGACGAGATCGCCGAGACTTATTTGCTCGATTCCATCCTGACCCTGGTGGACGCCAAGCACGCGGCTCAGCAATTGAACGACCGCCAAGAAGCCCGTCGTCAGGTCGGCTTTGCTGACCAGATTTTTATCAGCAAGGCCGACCTGGTCTCACCTGAAGAGCTGGACGCCCTGAAGCACCGCCTGAAACACATGAACCCGCGGGCCCCACAAAAAGTGGTGCATTTCGGCGAGGTGGCGCTGTCCGAGGTGTTCGACCTCAAGGGCTTCAACCTGAATGCCAAGCTCGACATCGACCCGGATTTCCTCAAAGAGGATGACCACGACCATGTGCATGGTGAAGATTGCGATCACCCTTCTCACCAGCATGAGCAAGCCCATGACCATGAACATGGCGAGCATTGCGATCACCCTTCGCACCAGCACGACGCGGCCCAAGGGCAGGGGCACCACCATCACCACGATGACGATGTGAAGAGCTTCGTTTTCCGTTCTGACAAAGCGTTTGATCCGGCCAAGCTGGAGGACTTTTTGGGCGCCATCGTCAACATTTACGGCCCACGCATGCTGCGCTACAAAGGCGTGTTGAACATGCGTGGCACCGAGCGCAAAGTGATTTTTCAGGGCGTGCACCAGCTCATGGGCAGCGATTTGGGACCAATGTGGGCCGATGGCGAAGTCAAAATGAGCAAAATGGTGTTCATCGGGATCGATTTGCCCAAGGACATCTTGCTGCAAGGACTGGAGCAATGTTTGGTCTGACGGGGCGCGCCATGGAAGGGGAGCTTGTCGTGCTTTTGTGGCGATCAGGTCTTTAATCCGCACCAGGTCAAATTTTGACGCATCTAGTCGCTACAATCGCCCGCCGATGGCAACGCCTTTTGGCGAAGCTGGCGAACCCCAAAAGGTCTATAACAAGGGTTTGAAAAGCACATGAACAGGTTTCGGGTCGGCTGCGCAGGGACAGTCGGTCAGAACTCTGCCTTTTGACACGGCTAGGAGACAAGACGTGAAGACCTCGAAAAAAGCAAAGCCCCTTGGCAAATCCGCTGTGGCCAAAAAAGCCATTGACTCAGTAGCCAAGGCCAAAGTACTGGTGGTCAAAGCAGCAGTTAAAACAGCTGCAAAGGTCAAGGCAGCGCCTGCAAAGACCAATGTGGCGCCTGTAAAGGCCAAAGCAGCGCCTGCAAAGTCCAAAGTCTCGATTGCCAAACCGGCAGACAAAACAGCTGCAAAGCCCAAGGCAACGCCTGCTAAGGCCAAGTCAACACCAAAACCGGCCGTGCCTGTCAAGGCAGCGGTGGTCAAAACCGCAGCGGTCACATCTGTTGCATCCAAGGCCACTGGAAAAGCCATTCCTAACCAATCGTCTGCTGTCACCAAGGCTGTTACGACAGCCCAGACCCCAAAAGCGAAAAACATGAGCGTTACCAAAGTGGAAACTGTCACACCCCCCGTCGAATCAAAGCCTGCCAACACCCCGCCTGCACCCGAGCAATTTGTTCGTGCCGCTCGGCCCTCTGCCCGTTTAGCCCAAATTACCGTGCCCTCTTTGCCGCCAGCGGTGGCATCCACGGCGGCCAAGTCCAGTTTCTTGCCCAGTGCTGCGCCTGCGGTCGTTCCTGTTCCTTTTGCGCCCGTCAAGAAAGACCCCAAACTGGCCAACAACTGGAAGACCAAAAAAGTAGATGAACTGTCGGATGCCGAAATCCTTGCCATGTCAGACGATGAGTACATGAACGACAAGCAGATGGCGTACTACCGACTGAAGCTGACCCGACTCAAGCAAGATATCCTGACCAGTGCGGGTCAAACCACCGAGCACCTGCGAGAAGACACGGTGGTGGTGCCCGACCCTGCTGACCGAGCCACCATTGAAGAAGAGCACGCCTTGGAGCTGCGAACGCGCGACCGCGAGCGCAAATTGCTCAAGAAAATTGAGCAATCCATACAACGCATCGATGCGGGCGATTACGGTTTTTGCGACGAGACAGGCGAAGCCATTGGCGTGGGTAGGTTGTTGGCCCGCCCCACGGCCACTTTGTCGCTGGAAGCCCAACAGCGGCGCGAACTCAAGCAAAAAATGTTCGGCGATTGAGTTCGCCACGGCCAAAGCTTGTAAGAAACCCCTCTCCAGGGGTTTTTTTATGGGTGTGTGTTCGTGCGAGGGTGTTATTTAGAATTTATTGTTTTTAAATATTTTGGCTTTATTGTGACTTGAGGTGTTACTTCCAGTGTGCCGTGTAAGTGTTTAATTATTAAAGAAAATACGCTTTTTCTAAGATTTAAAGAGCGTGCTAAGCCTTTGATTTCATTGAAAAAAATCGATCTTGACCCATGGTCAGCGCCTGATTTCCTGATACAGTGCAAAAAAGTGCAATTAAGTGGGAAATGGTGCCACTGATGTACTTTTTTACATCAAAAGGTCTTCGCCGTGTTTCAAGGGGCTTCATCGCTGAGTCTGGATGCCAAGGGGCGGCTGTCTGTGCCGACCCGGCACCGTGACGTCTTGAGCGCCACGGCACAAGGCCAGCTCACCATCACCAAGCATCCTCATGGTTGTTTGATGGTGTTCCCTCGCCCTGAGTGGGAGAAGTTCCGCGAACGCATTGCCGAGTTGCCCATGTCGGCCCAGTGGTGGAAGCGGATCTTTTTGGGCAACGCCATGGACGTCGAGATGGACGGCACCGGGCGTGTGCTGATCTCGCCTGAGTTGCGCCAAGCCGCAGGCATCTCCAAAGACACCATGCTGCTGGGCATGGGCAATCACTTCGAGTTGTGGGACAAAACCACCTACGACGCGCAAGAAGCGCAGGCCATGCAAGGCGAAATGCCTGACGTGTTCAAAGACTTTTCCTTCTGAACGCGATGACCGACAACGTTTTGACCCACACCACCGTGCTCTTGAACGAAGCCGTGGACGAATTGCTCCAGGCCACCGTGGGGGGCGATGGCACTTATGTGGACGCCACTTTTGGTCGTGGAGGGCATTCACGCCTGATTCTTTCCCGTCTGTCGGCGCGCGGTCGATTGCTGGCTTTTGACAAGGACCTCGAAGCAATCGCAGAAGCCGGTCATATCGAGGATGCGCGCTTTTCGATTCGGCACGAGGGCTTTTCCCACCTCGGTGAACTGCCCGCAGGCAGTGTCGACGGTGTGCTGATGGACCTGGGCATCAGCTCTCCCCAGATCGACAGCCCCGAAAGGGGTTTTTCTTTTCGTTTTGACAGCCCGCTCGACATGCGCATGGACACCACGCGCGGACAGAGTGTGGCCGAATGGCTGGCCACCGCAGAGGTGGATCAAATCACGGAGGTGGTACGTGACTATGGCGAAGAACGGTTTGCTTTTCAGATTGCAAAGGCGCTTGTGGCTCGCCGACAAGAACGGGGCCCAATTTCAAGCACCTCCGATCTTGCCCAACTCGTGGCTGACACGGTCAAAACCCGCGAGCCGGGTCAGAACCCTGCAACGCGGACGTTTCAGGCTTTTCGGATTTTCATCAATGCCGAACTTGAAGAGCTCGAACAGGCGTTAGAGGGCAGTTTGCGGGTGTTGGCCCCGGGCGGGCGCTTGGTGGTCATCAGTTTCCACTCGCTGGAAGACCGCATCGTCAAGCAGTTCATGGCCAAGCATTCCAAAGAGGTGGTGGACCGGCGCGTGCCCTTTGCCGAACCCGTCAAGATGCGACTGAAAACCCATGGCCGTGTGCGCCCCAGCGAGGGCGAAGTGCGTGGCAACCCGCGCTCGCGCAGCGCCATCATGCGGATGGCCGAGCGCACCGAGGTGCCCGCATGACCCGCGTGAGCCTGCTCTTGCTGGTGGCCACCGTGGTCAGCGCTCTGTGGTTGGTGCACAGCCACTACGAGTCTCGCCGCATGTTCATGGACATGGAGTCTGCACGCAAAGAGGCCAAGCGCATCGAAGTGGACCATGACCGGATGGAAGTCGAGCGCCGCGCCCAGGCCACGCCTTTGCGGGTGGAACAAATTGCCCGACAGCAATTGAACATGCGCACGGCGTCTCCTGCCATCACCCAGTACGTCAATGCCCAGGGTGCAGCCACGGGTGCTGCGCCTCTGCCAGCAGCGGGAGTCGATCAGTGAACCACAGCCGCAGCGTCCAGCTGACTTCCAGCCCTTTGCTGGCCAGCAAGACCCCGGTCTGGCGCAGCAAGCTGATTGTGGCCGCCATGGCCTTGGGGTTTGTGGGTCTGGTGGTTCGGGCGGCTTATGTGCAGGTGATTGAGAACGATTTTTTCCTGCGCCAAGGTGAGGTGCGATTTGCCCGTACCCTGGAATTGCCCGCCAATCGTGGGCGCGTGCTTGACCGCAATGGTGTTTTGCTGGCGTCGAGCGTGCCGGCCCCCAGCATCTGGGCCAATCCGGAAGACCTGGAGCGTGACCCGGTCAAGCTGCGCCAATTGGCCCGCTTGCTGGAGATGACGCCCGCCGAACTGGAGCGTAAGCTCAAGGACGAAGAAAAAACCTTTGTTTGGCTGCGCCGCCAGATGGACGAACCTGTGGTCAAAGAAATTCGGGCGCTGGGCATCAAAGGTGTTTACGACATCAAGGAGTACAAGCGCCTTTACCCCGAGGGTGAGGCAGCCGCGCACATCGTGGGCTTTACCAATGTGGAAGACCAAGGCCAAGAGGGCGTGGAACTCATTTTCCAAAAGCAGCTGGCCGGTCAGGCCGGTTCACGCCGTGTGATCAAGGACCGGCTGGGTCGTGTGATCGAAGCCGTGGGTGAAACCGTGCACCCGGTCGACGGCAAGGACCTGCAGCTGAGCATCGACAGCAAAGTCCAGTTTTACGCATACCAGACCCTGCGCGATGCGGTCAAGGAGCACAAGGCCAAGGCGGGCAGCGTGGTGGTGTTGGATGCGCAGACTGGCGAAATTCTGGCATTGGCCAATTACCCCAGCTATTCGCCATCGCGGCGCGTCAACCTCAGCGGTGAGCAATTGCGCAACCGTGCCTTGACCGACAGTTTCGAGCCGGGCTCGACCATGAAGCCCTTCACGGTAGCCTTGGCTCTGGAGCAAGGCTTGGTCAAACCCGAGACGATGATCCAGACGGCCCCGGGACGCATCAACATCACCGGCTCGACCATCAGCGACGTGCACACCTACGGCATGCTGAGCGTGAACGAGGTGATCCAGAAGTCGAGCAACGTGGGCACCGTGAAGATGGCCATGCAGTTGGAGCCCCGCGAGATGTGGGAGATGTTTACCGAGTTGGGTTTCGGACAAAAACCCGCCTTGCCATTTCCTGGCGTGGTCAGCGGTCGTTTGCGACCCTACAAATCCTGGCGGCCCATAGAGCAAGCCACCATGAGCTATGGCTATGGCGTGTCAGGCAGTTTGTTTCAGATGGCACGGGCCTACACCGTGTTTGCGCGTGACGGCGAGATCGTGCCGGCCACCATGATGAAAGCCGAGCAACAGGTGCAGGGCACGCGTGTGATCAGCGTCGCCAACGCCAAAGCCATGCGCAAGATGCTGCAAATGGCAGCAGGGCCCGGCGGCACCGGACAAAAAGCCCAGACCATCGGTTATTCGGTGGGTGGCAAATCGGGCACGGCCCGCAAGCAAGAAGGCAAGGGCTACGCCAGCAAGAAATACCGGGGCTTTTTCGTCGGCATTGCACCGGTCGAGCAGCCCCGCATCGTGGTGGCTGTGATGATCGATGAACCCTCCAACGGGGTCTACTACGGTGGTGCCGTGGCTGCGCCCGTGTTCAGCCAGACCGTGCAGCAAACCTTGCGCCTGATGGGCGTTCAGCCCGACATGGCGGTGAAGCCCCAGATCGTGGCCAAAGCGGTCGAGGAGTCGTTCTGATGCAGACCCTGCACAGCGCTCAGGAAGCGGCCCGCTGGTTGCGCTCGCGTGTGACGGGGGAGTTGCGCACCGACAGCCGGCTGGTGCAAGCAGGCGACGGTTTTATTGCCTGGCCGGGCGCTGCCACCGATGGGCGGCGTTATCTGGCGCAGGCCTTGGCGCAAGGCGCCTGTGCTTGCCTGATGGAAGAGGCCGGACACGCACCTTGGCTGAACGTTTTGCAGGACCCCGACCAGGAAGCGCTGGCCTGCATGCCCGACCTGAAGGCGCAAACCGCTTGGGTGGCCGATGCCTACTATGAGCACCCCAGCCGCGCCTTGCAGGTGCTGGCGGTCACGGGCACCAACGGCAAAACATCGACGGCCTGGTGGTTGGCGCAGGCGCTGTCTTCGCCTGTGCTTCAGAAAGTTTGCGGGCTGGTGGGCACCCTCGGCGTGGGCCGTTTGCCCCATCTGATCACCACCGGGATGACCACGCCCGACCCGGTGCTGCTGCAGCGCCAGTTCCAGCAGTTCGCGGGCGACGGCGTGACGCACTGCGCCATTGAAGCCTCCTCCATCGGTCTGGCCGAGCACCGCCTGGATGGCACGCACATCCGCGTGGCCGTGTTCACCAATTTCACCCAAGACCATCTGGATTATCACGGGGACATGGCCAGCTACTGGTCAGCCAAAGCCGCCTTGTTTGCTTGGCTCGGTTTGCAAGCAGCCGTCATCAACATCGACGATGCGCAAGGCGCTTTGCTGGCCCAGCAGTTGCAAAGCGGCTCGCTCGACGTTTGGACCTGCTCGCGTCGGGGTCCGGCCCGTCTGCAAGCGCGCGCTTTGCCCAGCGGCCAGGGTTTGGCTTTTGATGTGATCGAAGGTGACACCGTTCAGACCTTGCACACCGACCTGATCGGCGACTACAACATGGACAACCTGCTGGGCGTGATCGGCAGTTTGCGCGCCCTGGGTGTTGACTTGGTGCAAGCGGTGCAAGCTTGTGCGCAGCTGACGGCGGTGCCTGGGCGCATGGAGCGCGTGTCCTTTGATGTGTCAGGTGCTCAAGCTGATTTGACAAGCCCCTTGGTGGTTGTGGATTACGCCCACACGCCCGATGCCATCACCCAAGCCCTGGCCGCGCTGCGTTCGCAGGCGAGGCTGCGTGGCGGTCGCCTGTGGTGTGTGCTGGGCTGTGGTGGTGACCGCGATGCCAGCAAGCGCCCCTTGATGGCGGCAGCCGCCGAAGCTGCGGCCGACCAATTGGTGTTGACCAGCGACAACCCCCGCAGCGAATCGCCTGAGACCATTGTGGCCGCGATGGTCCAAGGCCTGAGCCGTCCAGCATCGGCCCGCATTCAACTCGACCGAGCCTTGGCCATTGAGGAAGCGGTGGCCCAAGCTGCCGCGCAAGACATCGTGCTGTTGGCCGGCAAAGGCCACGAAAGCGAGCAGGAAATCCTGGGCGTGCGCCACCCGTTTTCGGATGTGGCTCAAGCCCAAACGGCTTTGCAGCAACGCGCTTTGCATCGCATGGGGGTTCACGCATGAACGTCCCAGAGTCCATGAAACTGAATTTGAATCTCGCCTTGGGCTGGTTGAGCCATGCCCGTGGCGTGGATGTCCAAGGCGTGGTGGCCGACCGGGTGCACACCGACAGCCGCAGCCTGCAAGCGGGCGACTTGTTTGTGGCCTTGCGCGGTGAGCGTTTCGATGGCAACGACTTCATCGCCCAGGCCAAGGCGCAGGGCGCCGTGGCCGTGGTGTGTGAGGCCTCGGGTGCAGAGCTGGCGCTGGCGCATGGCTTGCCCGCGCTGGTGGTGCCCGATGCACGCATCGCTTTGGGCGAGCTGGCCGCAGGCTGGCGTGCGCAGTTTTGTTTGCCGCTGATCGCCGTGACCGGCAGCAACGGCAAAACCACCGTGACGCAAATGATCGCGTCCATCTTGCGTGCCCATGCAGGGGATGACGCCTTGTCCACCCAGGGCAACCTGAACAACGACATTGGCGTGCCGCTGACCCTGTTCAATTTGCGCGCCCACCACCGCATCGCCGTGGTCGAGTTGGGCATGAACCACCCCGGTGAGATCGCCTATTTGTCCAAACTGGCTCAACCCAGTGTGGCCCTGGTGAACAACGCGCAGCGCGAGCACCAAGAGTTCATGGGCACGGTCGAAGCCGTAGCGCATGAAAACGGCGCTGTGCTGCAGGCCTTGCCCCCCGAGGGCGTGGCGGTGTTTCCGGCCGACGAAGCATTTACGCCCGTGTGGCAGGGCCTGTCGGGCCAGCGTGTGCAGCGGTGCTTTGCCATGGCGTCGGCCCCCGATGCCCATGCTCTGGCCGAGGTGTTTGCGGCGGTCGTGGTCTGGCAGTCTGGCGCCTGGCAGTTCACCCTCAAAACGCCCGAGGGCACCGCACCCATTCGCCTGCACATTGCAGGGCGGCACAACGTCAAAAACGCCTTGGCCGCCACGGCCTGCTCACTGGCCGCGGGCGTGTCTTTGGCCGCTGTGGCTCAGGGCTTGGTCGCCTTTGAGCCGGTCAAGGGCCGCTCGCGTGCGTTGGTGGTGCACACCGCAACAGACGAGATCACCTTGGTCGACGACACCTACAACGCCAACCCCGACTCGGTCCGCGCCGCCATCGACGTGCTGGCCGAGTTGCCCGCACCGCGTTTGCTGGTGTTGGGCGACATGGCTGAGGTGGGCCACCAAGGCCCTGAATTCCATGCCGAGGTCGGCAACTACGCAGCCGAGCGCGGCATCGAGGCGCTGTATTGCCTGGGTGATTTGTGTGCGCACAGCGCGAAGGCTTTCGAATCGGCGCGACATTTTGAGGACATGGACAGCCTGTTGGCCAGCGTCACAGCCCAAGTAGGCCAGTTTCGCAGCGTGGTCGTCAAAGGTTCGCGCACCATGAAGATGGAGCGCGTGGTCCAGGCTTTGCAGTCACAAAGCATCGATGAATCGTACAAAAACAATAAAAAAGGGGAGTCCTATGCTGCTTAGCCTGGCCCAATGGTTGCAAACCTTGTCCCCTGAGTGGGGCTTTTTGCGTGTTTTCCAATACATCACGTTCCGCGCCGTGATGGCCGCGATGACCGCCTTGTTGATCGGCCTGGCCGCAGGCCCCTGGGTCATTCGCCGCTTGACCGCTCTCAAGATTGGTCAGCCCATTCGCGGCTATGGCATGGAGTCCCACCTGTCCAAAAGTGGCACCCCGACCATGGGCGGTGTGTTGATCTTGTTGTCAATCGCCATCGCCACCTTGCTCTGGTTTGATCTGTCCAATCGCTTTGTCTGGATCGTGCTCATCGTGACGCTGGGCTTTGGGGCCATTGGTTGGGTGGACGACTGGCGCAAAGTGGTCAACAAAGATCCCGAAGGCATGCGGTCGCGCGAAAAGTATTTCTGGCAATCGGTCGTTGGCTTGCTGGCTGCGCTGTATTTGGTGTTCAGCATTTCTGAAAGCTCCAATGCGCGGGTGCTGGACCTGTTTAGCCAGTGGGTCATGTCTGGTTTTGATGTGAACTTGCCGCCCAAGGCAGGCTTGCAGGTGCCCTTCTTCAAAGAGGTCAACTACCCTCTGGGCGTGCTGGGCTTTGTGGTCCTGACCTATCTGGTGATTGTGGGTTCCAGCAACGCGGTCAACCTGACCGATGGCTTGGACGGACTGGCCATCATGCCGGTGGTCATGGTGGGGTCGGCGTTGGGTGTGTTTGCCTATGTGACCGGCAGCGCGGTGTATTCCAAATACCTGTTTTTCCCGTACATCCCGGGATCGGGCGAGTTGCTGATTTTTTGCGCGGCCATGGCCGGGTCGGGCTTGGCCTTTTTGTGGTTCAACACCCACCCGGCCCAAGTCTTCATGGGCGATGTGGGCGCGCTGGCGCTGGGCGCGGCGCTGGGCACCATTGCGGTCATCGTTCGGGCCGAAATCGTGCTGGCCATCATGGGCGGCATTTTCGTGGTCGAGGCCTTGTCGGTGATGGCGCAGGTCACGTACTTCAAGTACACCAAGAAAAAATATGGCGAAGGCCGCCGTATTTTGAAGATGGCCCCTTTGCATCACCATTTTGAAAAAAGCGGCTGGAAAGAAACGCAAGTCGTCGTGCGTTTCTGGATCATCACCATGCTGCTGTGCCTGGTCGGCTTGTCGACCCTGAAGCTGAGGTAAGCCATGCAGCTGCAAGGTCAACACGTTCTGATTCTCGGTTTGGGTGCTTCGGGCTTGGCGATGGCCCGTTGGTGCGCGCAGGCCGGTGCCGACGTGACCGTGGCCGACACCCGCGACACGCCGCCCCAGTTGGCCGCTTTGCAGGCCGAGTGGCCTGACGTGCATTTTGTGGCGGGCCCTTTTGTGGCCAGTCTGGTGGAAGGCACGTCGGTGCGTGCCGTGTTCCGCAGCCCGGGCCTGGCCCCTGATGTGGTCGTTCAGGTGGTAGATGCCGCCCGCGCCATGGGCCTGTGGCAAGGCGGCGAACTGAGCCTGTTTGCCGCGGGTTTGCAGGATTTAAAAGAACGGTTTGGTTATGCCCCGCAGGTGCTGGCGATCACCGGCACCAATGGCAAGACCACGGTGACATCGCTCACCGGGCAGTTGGTGGCGCGTGCAGGCAAAACCGTGAAAGTGGCGGGCAACATTGGCCCCACCTTGCTCGACACCTTGGCCGAGGCCATGGCACAAGCCCAGGCGCAAGTCGCGCAGAAAACCGCTGAACGTGAAGCCGCTGTACTTCAAGCCGCTGAACATCAAGCCGCTGAAATGGCAAGCGAGCCCCCAGAGGCGTTGGCCGCCCAGAGCCCCGCGCCTGCGCAGGGCGCAAGCGACACGCACACGATTGAAGCGCCCATGAGCGATGCGCCCGATCAGGTCACGGACACGTTAGAAGAATTGCACGAGGCAATCAAAGAAGAGCTTGAGTTTGAACTTGCGCCGCCCCTGCCACCGGTCACTCTGGACCCCATGGCCCAGGCGCTGCCCCAGGTGTGGGTGTTGGAGCTGTCCAGCTTCCAACTCGACAGCAGCGAGGGTTTTGAGCCGACCGCCGCGACGGTGCTGAACATCTCGCAAGACCACCTGGACTGGCACGGCAGCATGGCCGCCTATGCGGCCGCCAAAGCCCGTATTTTTGGCGCGCAGGCCCTGATGGTGCTCAACCGCGAAGACCCGAAGGTCATGGCCATGCGGCCCGAGCCAGTGCGTGTGAAATTGCAAAAACCTGTCGAGCGAACATGCGTGCAGTTTGGAGGTGACATGCCCCAACGCCCAGGGGACTTCGGCATTGAAGTGACGCACGGCATGACCTGGTTGGTGCGCGCCTTGGAGGCCGACGAAACACGCCGCCGCCGCAAGGACGCAGAAGAAGAACTGCACATTCAGCGCCTGATGCCCGCCGATGCTTTGCGCATCCGGGGTCGGCACAATGCGGTCAATGCGCTCTCTGCTCTTGCCCTGGCCAGCAGCGCTGGTTGCGCCCTGGGGCCCATGCTCTATGGCTTGCGCGAATACCGGGGCGAACCGCACCGTGTCGAGCCGGTGGCCATCGTGCATGAAGTGGAATTTTTTGATGACAGCAAGGGCACCAACGTGGGCGCCACTGTGGCCGCCTTGCAAGGCTTGGGTGCAGATCGCCGCGTGGTGGTCATTTTGGGTGGCGAAGGCAAGGGCCAAGACTTCACGCCCTTGGCTGAACCCGTCAAGCGATTTGCCTGTGGTGTGGTCTTGATCGGCCGCGACGCCCCCATCATCCGCGAAGCACTAAAAGGCACTGATGTGGCCATGCACGACGCCACCGACATGCATGACGCGGTCGAACAAGCTGCGGCCATGGCCCGAAGCGGCGATGCGGTCTTGATGTCGCCCGCATGCGCGAGCTTTGACATGTTTGACAACTATGGCCACCGTGCCGAGGTGTTTGTCCTGGCCGTGGCCAGCTTGGCCGAAGCGGCGGGTGTGGCCATGGAGGGTGGGCTGTGAGCGAAGCCATGACATTCCCGCAACGCCTGCAACAGTCGGCTGCTGGCCTGCTCCAGCGCGCCACAGGCGGGTTGCTCGGGGGCACGTGGTCGGTTTCGCCAGGTTTGCCGGTCAATCTGGGTGACTACGGTGTGGGCGGTCGCGCCAATGGTCGCCCGGCCCGCATTCAAAGCGTGGACCAGGCCTTGGTCTGGGTGGCGGTGGCTTTGTTGCTGTGGGGCATGGTCATGGTGTATTCGGCCTCGATTGCCATGCCGGACAACCCGCGTTTTTCTCGCTATAGCCATACCCATTTCCTCTTTCGCCATGTGATTTCCATGGTGGTGGGCTGCATCATGGCCTTGCTGGTTTTTCAGGTGCGCATGGAGACCTGGGAAAAAGCGGCTCGCCCTTTGTTCGTGTTTTCACTGGTGTTGCTGGCGGTGGTGCTGATTCCCTTCATTGGCAAGGGCGTGAACGGTGCACGCCGCTGGATTTCGTTTGGGGTGCTCAATTTCCAGCCTTCCGAGTTGGCCAAACTGGCGACCATCATCTATGCCGCCGATTACATGGTGCGAAAGATGGATGTGAAGGAGAAATTCTTCAAGGCGGTGTTGCCCATGGCCGTGGCCATTGGATTGGCCGGGGTGTTCTTGCTGGCCGAGCCAGACATGGGGGCGTTCATGGTGATCGCCACCATCGCCATGGGCATTTTGTTTTTGGGGGGTGTCAATGCCCGCATGTTCTTCCTGATTCTGGGCATCTTGGTGCTGGCCTTCGTGGTCATGATCGCCGAGTCGCCCTGGCGCAGGGAGCGGATTTTTGCCTACCTCGATCCCTTCAGCGCCCAGCATGCTCTGGGCAAGGGCTACCAGCTGACGCACTCGTTGATTGCCATTGGTCGGGGTGAGGTCTGGGGCGTGGGCTTGGGCGGCAGCGTAGAAAAACTGCACTGGTTGCCCGAAGCGCACACCGATTTCTTGCTGGCCGTGATCGGTGAAGAATTTGGCCTGGTGGGCTTGACACTGGTCATTGGCCTGTTCCTGTGGCTCAGCCGCCGCATCATGGTGATTGGGCGTCAGGCCATTGCACTGGAAAAAGTGTTTTCTGGTTTGGTCGCCCAAGGCGTGGGCATTTGGATCGGCTTTCAGGCCTTCATCAACATGGGCGTGAACCTGGGGGCCTTGCCGACCAAGGGCCTGACCTTGCCGCTGATGAGTTACGGCGGCTCGGCCATCATGATGAACCTGATCGCGATTGCCATCGTGCTGCGCATTGATACAGAAAACAAGCAAATGATGCGGGGAGGGCGGCCATGACGGACACGCGTAAAACCGCTTTGGTGATGGCGGGCGGCACAGGCGGGCATATTTTTCCGGGCTTGGCCGTGGCCGAAGCCTTGCGCGAAGCCGGTTGGCGCGTGCATTGGATGGGCGCACCAGACAGCATGGAAAGCCAGTTGGTGCCGCCGCGCGGTTTCGCCTTCGAGGCAGTGGCTTTTGGCGGTGTGCGCGGCAAGGGCATTCAGACCCTGGCCTTGCTGCCGCTGCGCTTGCTGCGCGCTTTTTGGCAAAGCCTGCAGGTGGTGCGCCGGGTTCAGCCCGATGTGGTGCTGGGCCTGGGGGGCTACATCTCCTTCCCGGGCGGCATGATGGCCAGCTTGTGGAGCAAACCTTTGGTGCTGCACGAGCAAAACTCGGTGGCGGGCCTGGCCAACAAGGTGCTGGCGCAACTGGCCGACCGGGTGTTCACCGCTTTCCCCGGCGTCTTTAAGTCTGGGCAATGGGTGGGCAACCCCCTGCGCCGCGCCTTCACTGAGCAGGCTAGACCCGCAGAACGCTTTGCCGGACGAAGTGGTCCCTTGCGAGTGTTGGTGGTGGGCGGCAGCCTGGGAGCCAAAGCCTTGAACGACATCGTGCCCCAAGCTTTGGCCTTGATGCCAGAGGCCACACGCCCGCAGGTCATTCACCAAAGCGGGGCCAAACAAATCGACGCGCTGCGGGCCAACTACGCAGCCGCAGGCGTACAGGCCGAATTGACACCGTTCATCGACGACACGGCCAGCGCCTTTGCACAAGCCGATCTGGTGATTTGCCGCGCAGGCGCCAGCACCGTGACCGAGTTGTCGGCGGTGGGCGTGGCGGCCTTGTTCGTGCCCTTTCCGTTTGCAGTGGACGACCACCAGACTACCAATGCGCAGTTTTTGGTGGTGTCCGGCGGCGGCTGGTTGGTGCCCCAAGCTGAGCTGACGGCGCAGAGCCTTGCCGAGCGCCTGACGGCCTTGAGCCGAGACACATTGCTGGACGTGGCGCAAAAAGCCCACGCACAGAAAAAAACAAATGCAACCAGGGAGGTTGTGATGGCCTGTGAGGAGTTGGCGGCATGAAACACGCCATCCGAAAAATTCATTTCATTGGGGTAGGCGGCTCAGGCATGAGCGGCATTGCCGAAGTCTTGCTTAATCTGGGTTACCAAATTTCTGGTTCAGATTTGTCCGACAGCGCCACTCTGCAGCGTCTGGCGGGTTTGGGCATCCACACGCATGTGGGCCACAGCGCTGAAAACGTCAAAGACGCCGATGCCGTGGTCACTTCGACCGCGGTAAAAGCCGACAACCCCGAGGTGCTGGCCGCTCGGGCGCGCCATATTCCCATCGTGCCGCGGGCGGTCATGCTGGCCGAACTGATGCGCATGAAGCAGGGCGTGGCCATTGCTGGCACGCACGGCAAAACCACCACCACCAGCTTGGTGGCCAGCGTGTTGGCCGAGGCCGGGCTGGACCCGACCTTCGTGATTGGTGGTCGCTTGAACAGCGCCGGCGCCAATGCCAAGCTGGGCACGGGCGACTACATCGTGGTTGAGGCCGATGAGTCTGATGCTTCTTTCTTGAACTTGCTGCCCGTGATGGCGGTGGTGACCAACATCGACGCTGACCACATGGAAACCTATGGCCACGACCTGGCCAAGCTCAGGGCGGCCTTTGTCGAGTTCTTGCACCGCATGCCTTTTTACGGCACGGCCATTGTGTGCTCGGACGATCCTGGCGTGCAGTCCATCGTGGACAACATCGCTCGCCCCGTGACCACTTATGGCCTGAACGAAGGCGCCCAGGTGCGTGCGGTGAATGTGCAGGCCCAAAAAGGTCAGATGCACTTCACAGTGGAACGGCGCAACGGCGTCACCTTGCCCGACCTGCCCATCGTGCTGAATTTGCCGGGTGTGCACAACGTACTCAATGCCCTGGCTGCCATTTCCGTGGCTGTCGAATTGGGTGTCGACGATGGCGCGGTACAACGTGCATTGGCTCAGTTCAAGGGCGTGGGCCGTCGTTTCCAGCGTTATGGCGATGTGGTCACATCCGACTGCCAAGGGTGCTTTACCGTCATCGACGATTACGGGCACCACCCGGTCGAAATGGCGGCCACATTGGCCGCTGCACGCGGTGCTTTCCCGGGCCGCCGTTTGGTGCTGGCTTTTCAGCCGCACCGCTACAGCCGCACGCGGGACTGTTTTGAAGATTTCGTCAAGGTCATTGGCCAAGGCTGCGACAGCGTGCTGCTGTCTGAGGTGTACGCCGCAGGCGAAGCGCCCATCGTGGCCGCCGACGGCCGTTCGCTGGCCCGCGCGTTGCGCGTCGCGGGCAAGGTCGAGCCCGTGTTTGTCGACCAGATTGCTGACATGCCCCAGGCCGTGATGAACAACGCCCGCGACGGCGATGTGCTCATTTGCATGGGGGCAGGCTCCATTGGTGCAACTCCGGCGCAAGTGGTGGCCTTGGGCGGCCCCGTCAAAGATGCGGTCAAAGAGGTGCTCGCATGACACATAACGCCAAGCGGATGAACATGGGCAAAGTGGCCGTGCTGATGGGCGGACGCTCGGCCGAGCGCGAAGTTTCCCTCATGTCGGGCCAGGGCGTTCTCCAAGCCTTGTTGGCATCAGGGGTGGATGCCCACGCTTTTGACCCGGCTGAGCGCGAGCTGAGCGAGCTACAGAAAGAGGGCTTCAAGCAATGCTTCATCGCCTTGCACGGCCGCTTTGGCGAGGACGGCACAGTGCAAGGCGCATTGGAATTGATGGGCATTCCCTACACCGGCTCGGGTGTGATGGCGTCGAGCATCGCCATGGACAAGGTCATGACCAAGCGGGTCTGGCAGGCCGAAGGTTTGCCAGTGCCACGCCATGTGTTGGTGCACTCCGCGCAAATTGACAGCTTGTCGGCCGACGACCTCATCCAGACTTTGGGACTGCCGCTGATCGTCAAACCCGCACGCGAAGGCTCTTCCATTGGCGTGAGCAAGGTGCAACGGACCGAAGACCTGCACGCGGCTTTGCGCGCAGCGGCCGATTGCGACCACGACATTCTGTGCGAGCAGTGCATCGTGGGTGACGAGGTCACCTGCCCCGTGCTGGGTGCAGGCGACGAGGCCCGCGCCTTGCCGGTGATTCTCATCGTGGCCCCCGAGGGCAATTACGACTACCAAAACAAGTACTTCACCGACGACACGCAATACCTGGTGCCCTGCGGGTTGCCTGCCCAAGAAGAAGCCGCTATCCAGGCTTTGGTGCGACGTGCTTACCAAGCCCTGGGCTGCAGGGGTTGGGGTCGCATCGACGTGATGATCGATGGTGTCACGCGCCAGCCCTATTTGCTGGAGATCAACACCTCGCCCGGCATGACCGGTCATTCGCTGGTGCCCATGTCGGCAGCGGCCGATGGCATGTCCTACGAGGCGCTGTGCTGCCATTTGCTGGCCTCTGCAGCACTGGACTATGAGGGAGCTGCTGCATGAAAAAACCCATGCCCTTGCCAGCCGATGTCCGGCTTATGAACATGGCCACAGCTTTGCTGGTGGTTGCGTTTGTGCTGCTGGCATTGGGCGGATGGGCGTGGTGGCTCATTCGCCACCCGGGCTTTGCCTTGCAGACGATCACCGTGCAAGGCGAGGTGAACCGCAACAACGCGTTTGCCTTCCGTACGCAAGTTTTGCCCAAGCTGGAAGGTAATTTTTTCACCATCGATTTGGCCAAAGCGCGGCTGGCATTTGAGGCGGTGCCTTGGGTGCGGGTCGCGGTGGTGCACCGCGATTTCCCCAACCGATTGCGGGCGGTCTTGTTGGAGCACCGGCCCATGGGGCAGTGGGGCAATGAGGATGCAGGCACTTTGATCAACGAACAAGGCCAGGTGTTTGAAGCTACTTTGGACGATGTTGATGTTGAACGACTGCCGCGCATGAAGGGCCCCGTTGCCGAGTCGCAGACCGTGGCCGGTATGTATTTGGCTTTGAGCCCACGCTTTCAGGCGCTGGACATGGAGATCGACCTGCTGGAGCTGACCCCCCGTGGCAGTTGGCGGGTTCAAACCAAACAGGGTGCTCAGATCGAGCTGGGCCGTGGCAACCGCTCTGAAATAGTGCAAAGGCTGGACGTGTTTTTGACAACGTTGAAGCAGGTGACCGCTCGCTATGGGCGTGGTGCTTCAGCTGTGGCCAGTGCGGATCTGCGGCACAAGGATGCTTATGCCTTGCGTTTGCACGGTGTGAGCACGGTGGATGCGGACAGCAACAAAAAGCCTTGAGCGATCAAGGCGCAGGAATTAAACGGAAACGGTGGTAAACATGGCAAAAGAGTACAAAGATTTGGTTGTTGGCCTGGACATCGGAACGTCCAAGGTCATGGCCGTGGTGGCCGAGGTGATGGCCGACGGTCAGCTCAAAATTGCAGGGTTGGGCATCGCGCCGGGCAATGGGCTCAAGCGTGGCGTGGTGGTCAACATCGACGCCACAGTGCAAAGCATCCAGCAGGCGCTCAAAGAGGCTGAACTGATGGCCGACTGCAAGATCACTCGTGTGAATGTGGGCATCACGGGCAGTCACATTCGGGGCATCAACTCCAGTGGCATGGTGGCCATCAAGGACAAGGAAGTCACCCAAGCCGACCTGGCCCGCGTGATGGAGACGGCGCGTGCCATCAACATCTCCAGCGACCAGCGGCTGCTGCTGGTGGCCCCTCAGGAGTTCGTGATTGACAGCCAGGAGGTCAAGGAGCCCATCGGCATGAGCGGCATGCGCCTAGAGGCCAAGGTGCACATTGTTACGGGCGCACAAAGTGCCGCAGAAAACATCATCAAGTGCGTGCGCCGCTGCGGGCTTGAAGTAGACCAGCTGCTGCTCAATCCCCAGTCTTCGAGCCTGGCCGTGTTGTCTGAAGACGAACGTGAACTGGGTGTGGTCTGTGTGGACATCGGCGCAGGTACCACCGATGTGGCCATTTTTTCCAACGGCTCGATTCGCCACACCGCCGTCATTCCAATTGCAGGCGACCTGATCACCAGTGACATTGCCATGGCGCTGCGCACGCCCACCAAGGATGCTGAAGACATCAAGGTCGAAAGTGGCAACGCCAAACAGCTGCTGGCCGACCCGGATGCACAGGTGGAAGTGCCGGGCCTGGGCGACCGGGGGCCGCGCATGCTCAGCCGGCAGGCCCTGGCCGGCGTGATTGAGCCGCGCATCGAAGAAATTTTCTCGCTGGTGCACCAGGTCATCCGCGAGTCGGGTTACGAAGAAGTGCTGTCCTCGGGCATCGTGCTCACGGGCGGCAGCGCGGTGATGCCGGGCATGATCGAACTGGGCGAGGACATCTTCCTCAAGCCGGTGCGCCGGGGCTTGCCCAAGTATTCAGGAGGGCTGGCCGACATGGTCAGCCAGCCGCGTGCAGCGACCGTGATGGGTCTGCTGGAAGAGGCCCGCCTGGCCCGCCTGCGCGGTTACAAGGTGACCCAAAAGAAGAGTTCGGTGAACAACGCTTTTGGCCGATTCAAAGACTTCATTGTGGGGAACTTCTGATGAACTGGACCCAAATTTATCAAGCCAGAAGCAGCCCACCCTTGTCAAGGCCGCTGCGATGTTGACAACACTTTGAAACGAAACCAGAAATTCAGAAAACTTTCAGGCAACTGCAAACCCTTCAGGAGAAGTACCATGACCATCGAAATGATCCAGACAGAAGAATTTAACCAAGGCACACAGATCAAAGTGATCGGGGTGGGCGGCGGCGGCGGCAATGCCGTCGAGCACATGATCGAGCGCCAAGTGCAAGGCGTGGAGTTCATCTGTGCCAACACCGACGCACAAGCTCTGGCCCGCAGCGCAGCACACCGGTTTGTGCAACTGGGCCAAACGGGTCTGGGCGCTGGCAGCAGGCCCGACAAAGGCCGTGAAGCCGCCGAAAATGCAGAGGCCGACATCCGTGCGGCCATCGAAGGTGCTCACATGTTGTTCATCACCGCCGGCATGGGCGGTGGCACTGGCACCGGCGCAGCGCCTGTGATTGCCCGCATTGCCAAAGACATGGGCATCCTCACCGTGGGCGTGGTCACCAAGCCTTTCGACTTTGAAGGCAAGCGCCGCATGGACAACGCCGACGAAGGCATGAAGGAACTCGAAGCCAGCGTGGACTCGCTGATCGTGGTCCTCAACGAAAAGCTGCTCGAATTGCCGGGTGGTGAAGACATGACGCAAGACGAGGCTTTCTCGCACGCCAATGACGTGCTGAAAAATGCCGTGGGCGGCATTGCCGAAATCATCAACGTGCCCGGCCATGTGAACGTCGACTTTGAAGACGTGCGCACCGTGATGGGAGAGCCTGGCAAAGCCATGATGGGCACAGCCGCTGCCAGCGGCCCGGACCGCGCACGCATTGCGGCCGAACAAGCCGTGGCATGCCCTCTGCTCGAAGGCGTGGACCTCAAGGGTGCTCGCGGCGTGCTGGTGCTGATCAGTGCCGCCAAGGGTTCTTTGAAACTGTCCGAATCCAAGCAAGCCATGAACACCATCCGCGACTGCGCTTCGGAAGATGCACATGTCATTTATGGCACCGCTTACGACGAGAGCTTGGGCGACCAGATCCGTGTGACTGTGGTGGCCACAGGCTTGGCCAAGGCCGGTGCTCGCCGCGCGTCGCCTCCTTTGCAAGTGTTGCGCACCGGGACCGACAACGCCTTCATCATGAACGATCAAGATGCCGTCGCATCGTCGCTAAAAACAGCATCACCAGCGGCGGCCAATGGCGTGAACATTCCGGCTTACTGGCGCAATAACCGCACCCATGCCGCAACGCGTGTGGACGGCATGTCGGCCGCAGGCATGGACGACATCGAGATCCCGGCCTTCCTGCGCAAGCAAGCAGACTGACCCATTCGCTTTGCGGACGATGTGAACAAGGGTCAGACCGGCACCAGCCGGTCTGACCCCCTATAAAATGCTTGCATGCTCGCCCAACGCACCCTCAAAACCCTGACCCGGGCCGTTGGCGTGGGGTTGCACAGCGGCCAGCGGGTCGAATTGACGCTGCGCCCCGCAGCGCCCGACACTGGCATCGTGTTTCGTCGGGTGGATCTGCCCGAGCCGGTGGACATCCCGGTGCGGGCCGAGTCTGTAAGCGATACGCGCCTGGCCTCCACCATCTCGGTCGGGCAAGCCAAAGTTTTCACTGTCGAGCACCTCATGTCGGCCTGCGCCGGTTTGGGCATCGACAACCTGTATGTGGACATCACCGCAGAAGAAGTGCCCATTCTGGATGGCTCGGCATCGTCGTTTGTGTTTTTGTTGCAAAGCGCGGGTATCGTCGAGCAAAACGCGCCCAAGCGTTTTTTGCGCGTGCTCAAAACCGTGCAAGTCAGTGAAGGCGAGGGCAACAACATCAAGTGGGCCAAATTGGAGCCTTACCACGGCTTCAAACTCAGCTTTGAGATCGATTTCCGCCACCCCGCTGTTGACTCAACGGGCCAGCAGGTGGTGTTTGACATGTCCGAGGGCGTGTACTCGCGTGACATCGCCCGCGCCCGCACCTTTGGTTTCACCAAAGACGTGGAAATGATGCGCGCCAATGGTCTGGCCCTGGGCGGTGGTCTGGACAACGCCATCGTCATGGACGACTACAAAGTGCTCAATGCCGATGGGCTGCGCTACGACGACGAGTTCGTCAAGCACAAAATCCTGGACGCCATGGGCGACCTGTATATCGTGGGCAAACCCTTGCTGGCCGCCTTCAGCGCCTTCCGCTCGGGCCACGCGATGAACAACCAGCTGTTGCGCGCCCTGCTGGCCCAGCCTGGAGCCTATGAGATTGTGACTTTTGACTTGGCCAGCCACGCGCCTAAAGGTTTTGCTAGCTTGCAGCCGGCTTGGTGAAAGCCGGAACAGCGCACCTCGTTCGCCCGTCCCCTGTGCCGCGCCAAACCGCCTCTGAATAATAAGCCAGCGCTGTCCACACTCAGTTGCCATCGTCTGTGTCGCGGCCTGGTCAACCACCCGTCTTGGCCTGAGCTACCATGGGTCTGATGACCATCAGCCGACAACAAATCACCTTGCTGATCATTTTGACTTTGGTCTGGGGTTTGAACTGGCCCATGCTCAAGCTGGGTGTCAGTCAATTTCCCCCCCTGTCATTTCGCAGTTTGAGCATGTGGATGGGCTTGCCCTTTTTGGCGTTGGTGCTGTACTTCAAAAAAGTGCCCTTCAAAATTCCCATGGCTGATTGGCGAGAGCTTTTTATTTTGGCCATCACCAACATGCTGGTATGGCATGTGCTGATCATCCTGGCGGTACAGAATTTGTCCAGCGGTCGATCTGCGATATTGGGTTACACGATGCCGATATTTTCGGCCCTGATGGGGGTGCTCTGGTTCGGTGCGTCGATGCGCTGGCGGGCTTGGGCAGGGGTAGGATGTGCGGCCCTGGGCGTGGTGCTCTTGCTTTGGCATGAATTCAGTGCCATCTCGGGCAAACCATTGGGCGTGCTGCTGGGTCTGGTGGCGGCGGCCTTTTGGGGCTTGGGCACGCAGCAGATCCGTCACACCCGAATCCAAGTGCCGACATTGGCCATCGTGTTCTGGATGACGTGCATGAGTACATTGCTCATGAGCGTTTTGGCCTTTGTATTTGAGCGTAAAAACTGGGGGCCGGTTCCGGACATCACCTGGGTTTCGATTGTCTACAACGCTTTTGGTGTGTTTGTGTTTGCCCAAGCGGCGTGGTTGTCACTGGCGCGCAATTTGCCGCCGTTGGCCTCCACACTGAGTGTGATGTTCATACCCGTGCTGGGTGTTTTCAGTGGGGCCTACTTCCTCAACGAAGCCCTGCATTGGCAAGATTGGGCGGCCATCTTGCTGATCGTGCTGGCGATTGCTTCGGTGCTGTGGCCTGCTGGCACCCGCCCCCGATTGGCCCAGCCGTCCACTGACCACTGACGGCACATGACCCAGGACCTGACCCTTTTGAACGCCGCTGCCCTGCAGCAGGCCTACGCTCAGGGTCTGTGCGACCCTGTGGCCGTGACCCGGGCGCACTTGGCACGCATCGCGAAGCGCAACCTGGCGCTGCACGCCTTTGTGCATGTGAGCCGTGATCTGGCCTTGCAGCAGGCACAGGCCAGTGCGCAGCGATGGGCCAGCGGGCAGCCGTTCGGACCGCTCGATGGGGTGGTGATGGCCCTGAAAGACAACATCGACGTGGTCGGCATGCCGTGCACCGCTGGCACAGCGGCCTATGCGCAGCGCATGCCGATGCACGATGCAACTGTTTACCAGCGTCTTCGCGATGCCGGCATGGTGTTGTTGGGCAAACTCAATATGCACGAGGCCGCGCTGGGGGCCACCACCGACAACCCTGTCTATGGCCGGTGCATCAACCCCTTGCGCGAGGGCTTCACACCTGGCGGCTCGAGCGGTGGCTCGGCCGCTGCGGTGGCCGACCAACTGTGCACCATCGCCATGGGCACCGACACCATGGGCTCGGTCCGCATTCCAGCTGCGTACTGCGGCGTGATGGGCATGATTCCCTCACGCATGCGCTTGCCCATGGACGGCATCGTGCCCTTGAGTCCCACGCTGGATGTGGCGGGGCCTCTTGCGCGCAGTGGTGTCGACCTCGCGCAAACGATGGCTTGCCTGTTGGGCATCAGCCTTGCACCCGCTGCGCAGGAAAGTGTTTGGCGCGGTTTGCGCGTGGGCATCCTGCCGCAAACAACCGAGGTGGAAATGGCGCCTGCTGTGCACCAAGCCTGGCAGGCCACACAGCAGCGCCTGCAGGCGCATGGCGCGCAGTTGCAAACCGTGCTTTTGCCCGATTGGTCGCCCGCCCGCAACCGTTTGCATGCCTTGCTGATGAGCGAGTGGGAAGGCGCGGATTACTGGCAGAACGCGTTGGGTTCTGAGTTGCCTGGTTTGAGTGCGGGCTTGCAAAAAATGCTGCATTACGGGGCCCGCCTGGGCCCGGAAAAAAGGCAAACCAGCCAAGCCGCCATCGATGGCTTGCGTACGCAGGCTGGGGCTTTGTTCGCAGACATCGATGTCCTGCTGTTGCCCACCACGCCGCACGCGAGTTTCGCCCACACCGAAGCCGCACCTGCCAGCCAGGCTGACTGGGCGTGCCTGGCCAACATGCTGGGAGCGCCCGCTTTGTCCTTTCCTTGCCCGACAGAGGATTTGCCGGTGTCTTGCCAGTTGCTGGCCGCGCCCGGTCAGGATGAGCGCTTGCTCTCGTTGGCCTGTGCGCTCGACACCTTCTGGGACTGACGCCCCGTTTGCAGGCTGTCCCACAAAGGCCCCAAGGCCTCGGCCTGCGGCAACGCCTGAACCAAGCCAATGAGTTGCTCTGCCTGAGCCAAGCCCCAGCCGCTGGCCTGCAGCAGTTGCGTGGCTTTGGCCTTCACCTGGTCCGGGCTCAAGGGATTTTCCGGATCGCCTAAAACGTTGACCACTTCACTGCTGTGCTGGGTGCCGTTTGCCATTTGCAGCTGCAACTGGGCACCAAAGCTTTGCGGGTACGCTTGGTCTTGGGCTGGCCCGCACACCAGCGTGATGCGTTCGCGCAGTGCGCTGCAGATCGGGTCTGCCAGCGCCTCTGGCGCGGTGGCCTCAAGCCCGAAATCGCCATGGCACAGCGCCCAGGCCACGCCATGCTGCAAACTGAATTTGCCTTGCAAAGGCGTTTGCGGACAAGGCTGGTCAGCAAACGACAGCGCGACCGCGTAGGTGTCGAGCTGCATATGTTCGATCTGCTCGGGATCAATCCCCTGCGCATGCAGCTTCAAGGCGCATTCGATGGCCGGGTGCACATGCCGGCAAGCAGGCCAGGGTTTGAAGCTGACCTCGTGCAAGCGCCAGGCTCGATCGGGTGGGGTCAGCAACAGTGATTGCGCCCTGGCCGCGTCCAGGTTGCCTCCGGTGGCCTTCAACCAGCCCAATGGACCTTCCAGAATAGACAAAGGCCCGGTCATCCCCGCAGCCGCCAGATCGGCGGCCACCAAGCCTGCTTGTGCGCTGTGGCCTGTGGCCATTTGTTTGGCCAGGCCCGGCTCCAAGCGGCATTGCCAGACGCCCGCTGCCTGCATGCCAGCCAAGGCCAGTGCGTGTTGTGTGCGTGTGGCGTCCAGACCCAGCAAGCGGGCGCAGGCCATGGCGCTGGCAAAGACCCCCGTTGTCGCGGTGCTGTACCACTGGGCGTAATGGCTTGGCCCGCTCAGCAGGCCGAGCACGATGCCGGTTTCGTAGCCCACCACCACCGCATTGAGCAAGGCTTCGGCGCTGGCGTTTTCGCGTTGGGCCATGGCCAGCGCCGCAGGGATGACCGTGTCGCCCGCATGCACCACGGCTTCGCGGTGCACATCGTCCATTTCATGGCTGCTGCCCAGGCTGCCGTTCCAGCGGGCGGCCTCTGCCGCTTGTAAGCCGCTGTGCCCACAGGCCCAAATGGGACCGGGTGCCTGCTTGGCGGCCCATCGCCGCAGAACATCACCCAGCTCGGTCGTTTGTCCCAAATGGGCGCAAGCCATCCAGTCGATCAGTTGCAGCGCCGCACGTTGGCGGTCATGCAGGCCGATGGGTCTGCGCAAAGCCGCCACCAGCCATTCGCTCCAGGGCGTTGGGGCGGCGTGGGTCATCATTGGCCCTTGAAGTGGGGCGGCCGTTTCTCATTGAAGGCCAGCACGCCTTCGCGCCGATCTTCGGTGTCCACCAGCTGGTTGTAGGCCTCCTCCTCAAATCGGTAAGCCGTGCGCAACTCCATCTGTCCGCCGTAGCGGATGGATTTCTTGACTTGCCGCACCGAAAGCGGCAAATCCACCAAGGCCCAGGACATGCGTTCAAAGATTTCATGCTGGTGTGTCCATTGCGCGCGTGTCATGCCCTTGCGCTCTTTCAGGTCACCCCCTGCACAGAAAATTTTTGGACCCGCGCCGGTCAAGACCACACAACGCACGCCTTGCGCATCGTTGCTCAGTTGCATCCACAGGTCCAGCAAGTCCTGCCCCATGCGCGTGTTGATGGCATTGCCCACATCGGGGCGGTTCAGGGTGACTTGCAGAACACCATCGGCGTGGGTTTCCAACAGCAGTGTCTCTGGGGCTTGCAGCAGGTCCATGGGCATCGAGGCCTTTGAATTTCAATTCGGAGCGTATTGCTGCCCACCATCGACGTGCAGGACCGTGCCGCTCAGGTAGCCGCACACGGGGGACGAACAATGAACAGCCAAGCGGGCAATTTCGTCGGGTTCGGCCAAACGGCCAAACGGCAATTTCTGCGTCATCTCCAACCAGCGAGAGGCATCGCCCAGCTTGCTGGCCGCTTGTTGTTTGAGCACGCCTTCGATGCGGTCGCTGCGAGTGGGCGAGGGGTTGATGCCGAACACGCGAACGCCCTTGCGCACGCTGCCTGCGCCAATGCCTTGGGTGAATGAGATCAGTGCGCCGTTGGCCGCTGAGCCGCAGATGTATTCGTAGCGCGGTGCAGCCCCGGCCATGCCGATGATGTTGCAGATCACACCATGGCCGCGTGACTCCATCGCCCCCAAATACAGCCGGGTGAGGTTGATGTAGCTGAACAGTTTGAGCTCCCAGGCCCTGCGCCACGCGTCTTCGGTAATGTCGTGGATGCTGCCGCCGGGAATGGCACCAGCGTTGTTGACCAGAATATCTGCTGCCGGAAACAGATTGAACACAGCGCGGTCCGAGCCGGGCTGTGACAAATCGATTTCCGCGATGGTGGGAGCTGCTAAGCCCTCTTGGGCAAAAGCCGCCAGTGCGGCGTCTAGGTTGCTGCGTTGGCGCGACACCAAGACGGGTAGGGCGCCTTCGCGGGCAAAGTTCAGGGCAATGGCCAGACCGATGCCTTTGGAGCCACCCGTGACGATGACTTGTTTTTGGTCGAGTTCGAGGTTCATGCAAAAGGCCTGCAAATGGGGCAAGTCATTGGGCTTACCCGGGTTTCTAAATCAAAATAGCGCAAGGGGTTGCGCACCCTCATCAGGCGTCAGGTGCGGGGACCTGTGCGGTGTACCAGTCGGCAATCTGCCCGCCATTCATGAAGCACACCTGGGGGGACTTCATCAGCAAGTCCAGCATGCGCTCGAAGCTGGCAAAGCGGTGCGGCACACCGATCAGGTGCGGGTGCAGGCCGATGGCCAGCACGCGTGGGTGCGTGGTCGCTTCGCGCTCAAACAAGGCCAGCGTGCGTGCCAGGCGTTCGTACATGTCGTCGCTGGTGTGTTTCTCGATCGCGTAAACGATCGAGTCATTGATTTCCAGGTTGTAGGGCAGGGCCAGCAAAGGGCCGTTGCGCGTTTGCATCCAACTGGGCACATCGTCCACCACCCAATCAAACACATAATCCACGCCCTGCTTTTTCAGCAACTCGGGCGTGTCGTGTGTTTCGCGCAAACCGGGGCTGAGCCAGCCTCTGGGGCGCTTGCCCGTGAAGCGCTCGATCATGTCCAGGCTCATGGCGATCAACGATTCTTCGGACTCGCCCTGGTTGTGGTTCAGGCTTTTCTGGTGCACCCCATGGCCAATGAACTCCCAGCCTGCATCGTGCATGGCTTGCGCCGCTTGCGGGTAGGCGGTGATGACCCCGGCGTTGAAGCTGGTAGAAGCGGGCAGCCCCCGGTCTTGAATGGCCCGCAAGATGCGCGGCAGGCCTGCCCGCATGCCGTAGTCGGCCCAGCTGAAGTTGGGCACATCGGGCACCGTCTCTTTGCCGTGCGGAGGCGTGATGATGGTGCGCGGCATGCTCGACTCGAACTGCCAATGCTCCACGTTCACCACCAAGTGCACCATGATGGCGCCTTGTGGCGCAGCCTTCAATGCGGGCCCATCGTTGGAGAAGCGGTAAGGAATGCGGGGGTTGGCCATGTCAGTGTCGAATGAGGTTGAGGATCTCGAGCTTGAGCGATGCAAAGGTTTCGCTGGCCGTGTCGGCCACGGTGCGTGGACGCGCCAGCGGCACGGTGATCTTGGTCTGGATGCGGCCTGGTCGAGCCGACATCACGTAAATGGCGCTGGCCAGAAAGATCGCCTCGTCGATGTCGTGCGTGACAAAGATGATGGTGGGTTTGAGCTTTTGCCATACCGTGAGCAGCAGCTCTTGCATGGTCAGACGGGTTTGCGCATCCAGCGCGCCAAAGGGCTCGTCCATCAGCAACACGCGTGAGCCCAGCGTCAGGATGCGGGCAATGCCCACACGTTGGCGCATGCCACCCGACAACTGCACCGGCAAGTGGTTCTTGAAATCGCTCAGGCCCACGATCTTGATCATTTCGTGGGCGCGGTCTTCGTATTCGCTGCGCGCCATGCCCTGCACCTTAGGGCCGAAAATCACGTTGTCCCAGACACTCAACCAAGGAAACAATGCGGCTTCTTGAAAAACCACGCCCCGGTCAGGCCCTGGTGCACTGACAACGCCACCATTGACCATCAGCTGACCCGCTGTGGGCTGCTCAAACCCAGCAATGAGGTTCAGCAAGGTGGATTTGCCGCAGCCTGAAGGCCCAAGCAAGGCCACCAATTCCCCCGGAGCGACCTGCAATTGGATGTCTTCCAGCGCCTTGACGGGCGGGTTGCCCGGGTAGGTCTTGTAAAGGTTTTGAATGGAAATATCGGACATGTTGTTTCTTAATGGCTTTGCAGCATGCGCCAGACCAAAACTTTGCTTTCAATGAAAACGATCAGGCGATCACTCAAAAAACCCATGATGCCGATCGACACCATGTCGGCCAGCACAATGTCCATGCGCCCGACGTAATAGGCGTCCCACAGCACATAACCCAGCCCCGACTTGACAGCCACCATTTCCGAGACGATCACCGCCGTCCAAGAAATGCCCAAGCCAATGCGCAAACCGGTGAAGATGGAGGGCATGGCCGCGGGCAACACCACCCGGTACAGCAATTGCCTGCGGCTGGCACCCATCATCAGGGCGGCGCGCACCAGGTTGCGCTCGACATCGCGCGCACCCTGCGTGGTGTTGACCACGATGGCATAAAAGCCACCCAGGAAAATCAGAAAAATGGCGCCCATGTCCCGAATGCCGAACAGCGCAATTGAAAACGGCAACCAGGCTGTGATCGGGATGGGCCGCAAGCTCTGGATCAGCGGGTCAAACAGTTGCTGAACCAAACGGCTCCAACCGATCAGCAAACCCAGAGGGACACCGATTAAAGCCGCCAGAGTAAAGCCCTGCGCCACCCGCATCGAAGAGTATTGGACGTTGGACACCCAAGAGCCCAGGTAAGGGTTCAGGCCCATGCCGGGTGAACCAAAAATCCAGCCGTGCCAGCCTTCCAGAACCAGCATGGGGGTGGGCAGGATGCCGGCCATGTCTGGCCTGCTGCCTGCCACCTGCCAGATGACCAGAACCACCGCTGGCACCAACAGGCCAAGCACTGTCCGACGAAGGGTATCGAGAGAAGCGTTAGCCATGGAGGTGCAGCCTGCTTACTTTTTGAGTTCAACAACCATGGAGTCGTCGTACAGAGCGGCGGCTTCTTTGGTCACATCTTTTTGCACAATGCCTTGCTTGAAGGCGGCTTCAGCCAAGCGCGAAACTTGTTCTTTGGTCAAGACGCCACCGAGCTTGATGATCTTGGCCGACTCTTTGGTCACGGTCAGTGGCAAGCCGGTGTATTTGGAGTAAGCATCGGCAAACACATCCTTGTTCTTGCTCAGGGTTTCTTCGGCCTTGAGGTATGCCCACAGGAAGCGGCGAACCAGTTCTTTCTTTTGGGTCATGGCTTCGCCCGAGGCGGCCAGCATGCCCAACTCGGCGCCCACAGAGCGGGATTGGCTGTACTCTAGTTTTTGCGAGAAGTAAGCATCGCCTTCGGCCACAGCCTGCGACTCAAAGGGCTCCCACAGCACCATGGCATCGATGTCGCCACGCTTCATCGCCTGCACAAAGGCTGTGCCACCACCTTGCACGTTCACGGGGGTGAACGTGTTGTAGGGGATGTTTCTCTCGATCAAAGTCATGGCCCACTGGAACCAGACGGCCGAACCGGGGGCAATGGCAATTTTCTTGCCTGCAATGTCGCCCCAGTCATCGATCTTCGCGCCTTTGCGCACCACCAGGTATTTGGGCGAGCTGCCCACACCGGTCAGTCCGATCAGGTTTTTGCTGCCCTGTCCGGCCACAATGGCCAGGTCACCGGCACCCACGGCCGACACGTCGACCGAATTGGACAACAAGGCAGTACGGGCATCGGCGTAGCGCACGAACTCGGCGCGCTTGACTTCGATGTTCATTTTCTTGAGTTCTTCTTCGACCAAGAGCATGGGCGAGAGGTGGCCCACTTTGACATAACCCACGGTGAGGGTGGCTTTGTCTTTCAGGGGGGCGGGCGCTGGGCCCAAGGCCAAGGCCATGCCGGTCGAGACCGACAGTGCAAAGCCGATGAGGGAAGTCCAAAGTTTCATCTGAATACTCCTGGGTTGGTGGATGGATGGGTGATCAATGGCCGGAAAACAAAGGGGACCGCTTTTGTGCGAAAGCCAGCCGGCCTTCCGCATAATCTGAGCTTTTGAAACAGTCGTCGATGGTGGTTTTCACTGACATCATGTCTTTTTCATCGTCTGCCAGGGCCACCAGGGTTTTCTTGGCGGCCTGAATGGTCAAGGGCGCATTGGTGGCGATCTCTTGGGCCAATGCGGTGCAGTGCGCAAAAACATCTTCAACCACAGCAAGGACCATGCCCATGGCCTGTGCGCTTTGCGCGTCATAGACCCGGGCGGTATAAAAAGCCTCGGCAGTGGCCTGAGGCCCCAGGTTGTTCAGGATGCTTTTCATGTTGTCGATGTCATAGCCCAGCCCCAAGCGGGCCGCAGGCATGCGAAAACGCGAATGCGGCGCTGCGTAACGCATGTCGCAACTCAAAGCCAAGCCCAGCCCGCCGCCATAACAAATGCCACTGATGGCCGCAATCACCGGCACCCGGCAGCGAAAAATCGCTTGCTGTGTGCGTTTGACCATGTCGTTGTAACGCGCCACTGAAGCTTCGGAGTTGCGTTGGGTTTCGAACTCGCTGATGTTGGCGCCCGAAACAAACGACTTCTCACCCGCACCGCGCAGCACACACACGCGGATTTCGGGGCGACAGTCAATCTCGTCAAAAGCCGCCAGCAAGGCCGTCCACATGGACAAGCTCATCGCGTTGTGCCGGGTCACGTCGTCGATCGTGACCTGCGCCACATGGCCTTGCACCATCAGATCGATGCGGCCTTCGCTCATACAACGCCCCGGCCATGAAAGCCTTCAATGTCCGCAGCGGAAAACCCCAGGTCTGCCAGCACCTCGTCGGTGTGCTCGCCCCAGCCAGGTGCCGGGGCCACCACTTTGGACGGCGTGCGGCTCAGCACCACGGGCTGGGTGATGAAGTGCATGTCCTTGCCAAACTGCGTGGGCAGTGTGGCGGTCACATTCAGGTGTTTGACTTGCTCGTCCTCAAACACCTGAGGCACGGTGTAGACGGGGCCTGCGGGCACGCCCGCCTGGTTGAGCAGCGACACCCACTGGTGCACGGTTTTCTTGGGAAACTCTTGTGCGATCAGCTGATTCAAGCGGGCCCTGTTTTTGACGCGCAGGGGCTCGGTCACAAACTCCGGGTCTTGGTGCCACTCGGGTTTTTGCAGCACTTCGCAAAAGCGCTTCCAATTACCCTCGCCCGACGCGCCCAAATTGAAGCAGCCATCGCTGGCCTCGAACAAGCCCATCGGCGAGCTGGTGGGGTGGTTGTTGCCCACCTGCACCGGCACATCGTTGTCATTCAAATAGCGGGCCATCTGGAAATCCATCATGGCAATTTGCGAATGCAGCAAAGAGCTTTGCACCCACTGGCCTTGGCCCGACGTCTCGCGTTCGATCAAGGCGACCAAAATGCCAATGGCGCAGTACAACCCGGCGCTCAGGTCGGCGACAGCCAAGCCCGCCCGGATGGGGCCGTGTTCGGGTTCACCCGTCACGCTCATCAACCCGCCCATGCCCTGAATGATCTGGTCAAACCCGGGCCGCCAGGCATAGGGGCCATCCTGCCCAAAGCCGGAAATGCTGGCCAGGATGATGCGCGGGTTGAGGGCCTTGAGCGATTCGTAATCCAGACCCAGGCGGTCTTTCACATCAGGACGCCAGTTTTCCACCACCACATCCGCCTCTGCAATCATCCGCTTGAGGATGTCCATCGCGCCCTCTTTCTTGAGGTTCAGCGTCATCGAACGTTTGTTGCGGTTGATGTTCTGAAAGTCGCCGCCTTTGCGGTTGGCGGCAAACATGGCTTCGTTTGGGTCAACCCCTTCTGGCGGCTCGACGCGCACCACATCCGCACCAAAATCGGTCAAGATGCGCACGCAATTGGGGCCGGCGCGGACGCGGGACAGATCGATGACCTTGAAACGAGACAGCGCGATAGAAGCTTGGATTTTGGCCATAAATTGTGTGTTGGAAGACTTTAAAAACAAAGTCACCATCCATAAATATATTTATAGCCGATATCCGCATGCATAGCAATATGACAAAATATCAGTGTTTGCCCTAAGAAAACCCATGAAAGTCAGCGACCAAATCCGTTTGTACTTGGAAGAAGCCATCTCCAAGGGTGATTTGTTGCCCGGGGATGCGATCGACGAAAGTGCTTTGGCCGAACAATTTGGGGTGTCAAAAACGCCCATTCGGGAAGCCCTCATTCAATTGCAGGCCCAGGGCTGGGTCAGCAACATGCCCCGGGGCGGCAGCACCGTGGCCAAGATGAACCTGCAGCAGTTGCTCAGCCTGTGGGAGTTGCTGGCCGAGTTGGAGGCCGTGGCGGTGCGCCTGGCTTGCGATCGCATGGCCGAAGAGGACATGCAAAAGCTGTTTGTGCTGCACGAAGAAAGTCGCCTGGTGGCTGCGGCCGAAGACTTGCAGGGCTGGCAAAAACTCAACCTGGCGTTTCACGAGCTCATTTACCAAGGCACACGCAACCCGTTTTTGCGGCAAGAGGTCTTGCGCATCCGTTTTCGGACAGGCGTTTATCGACGCCACGCCTTTGGCGCTTTAGGCCGTTTGCAAGCCTCCTTTGACCAGCATGAATTGATCGTGCAGGCCCTCAGGCAGCGCAATGCGGAGGGCGCCGTCGAATCCATGCGCGACCACATGCGACCCGGGCGCGATGCCAAAAGCCTGAACGACTTCATCCTCAATTTGCCCACGGACTTGCTGGCTTCGCAGTGAACCTTCGCGTTTGGGGTGCCGCTTAAAATCCCTCCCATGACCTTCCTCGACATGCTGAGCGCCGCCGAGCGCCAAAACGGCTCCATGCTCTGCGTGGGCCTGGACCCTGAACCCACCAAATTCCCGGACCGCTACAAGGGCGATGCCAAGAAGATCTACGACTTTTGCGCCGCCATCGTGGACGCCACAGCCGACCTGGTCAGCAGCTTCAAGCCCCAAATTGCCTACTTTGCCGCGCACCGCGCCGAAGGCCAGCTCGAACGCCTGATGGAGCACATTCGCCGCGTGGCCCCGCATGTGCCCATCATTCTGGACGCCAAGCGCGGCGACATTGGCAGCACCGCCGAGCAATACGCCAAAGAAGCCTTTGAGCGCTATGGTGCCGACGCCGTGACCCTCTCGCCCTTCATGGGTTGGGACTCGGTGGCCCCCTACCTCAAGTACGAAGGCAAAGGTGCCTTCTTGCTGTGCCGCACCTCCAACCCCGGTGGTGACGATCTGCAAAACCAACGTTTGGCCTCGGTTGAAGGCCAGCCTTTGTTGTACGAACACGTTGCCAAACTGGCCCAAGGCCCATGGAATCTGAATGGCCAGTTGGGCCTGGTGGTGGGCGCGACCTACCCCGCTGAGATCGAGCGTGTGCGCGCCATTGCGCCCACCTTGCCCTTGCTGGTTCCGGGCGTGGGCGCGCAAGGCGGCGATGCTGTGGCCACCGTCAAGGCCGGTTGGCGCGCCAACGCCGACGGCTCCAGCGCCGGATCGGTCATCGTCAACTCCTCGCGCGCCGTGCTCTATGCCTCTAGTGGGGAAGACTTTGCCATAGCGGCCCGCAAGGTGGCCATGCAGACCAGGGACACGCTGGAAGCGGCGAAGCTGTAAAGCGCGTTTTCAGGCAACTGGAGAGCTTCCAATCGGGTGGATGGGCGTTCGCGCTCTTTGAAGGCCTGTCACTACCGTTCGCCTTTTTTTTACCCATCTCGTTTAGGATCATTAAAGGTCAAAGCCCACAAAACAGCATCCCGCCAGTGCCGGTGACAGTTGCTGTGACCGCTTTCCACGCGTTTTTCCGCTCTGATCTTCATTTGAAAGGTTTTTGATGGCATCCAAACTGACCCGATATGTTTGCGCAGTGGTGTGCGCTTTGGCAGGCACATGGGCCCAGGCGCAAAGCGTTGGCGCCTACCCCAACCGTCCGATCAAACTCATCGTGACGGTGCCGCCTGGGGGCGCTGCAGACTTCATCGCCAGATTGCTGGCAGCCAAGTTGTCCACCTCGATGGGGCAACCCGTTGTTGTGGAGAACAAGGCGGGGGCCAGTGGGTCTGTCGCCAGTGATTTCGTCGCCAAGTCAGCGCCTGATGGTTATACATTGCTGCAAAACTCAATCACAACGCATGGCATTGGCCCCCATTTGATGGCCAAGTTGCCCTACGATCCCATCACATCGTTTGCACCCATCACCATGCTGGCAAGCTTGCCGTTGATCATGACCATCAACGCTGAATTGAAAGCTCAAACGCTGCCTGATTTTGTTGCGCTGGCCAAGCAAAGGCCTGGTAAGTTGGCCTTCGCCTCGTCGGGTAACGGTGGTGCACCGCACATGGCTGGGGAGTTGTTCACCGCAGCGACAGCGATCGATATGATTCACGCGCCTTACCGTGGCAGCGGCCCCGCTGTGGCCGACCTCGTCGGTGGACAAGTCCAAGTCATGTTTGATGGAGCCCCTTCTCTGCTGCCCCACATCACGAGCGGCAAGATCCGGGCTTTGGCCGCTGCCAGCCCTCGACGAAACCCCCTGTTGCCCAACACGCCCACCTTTGCTGAGTTGGGTTTTCCTTCGGTCAATGTCGCACTTTGGTACGGCTTGATGGCGCCAGCGGGCACACCGCCTGACATCATTGCCCGCTTGAACCGCGAAGTGAACCAGGCGCTCAAATCAAGTGACGTTCTCGAGCGCTTTGCGTCCCAAGGAACAGAGGCTTTGGGTGGAACGCCCGAGCAAGCGGCCAGCTACGTGCGGCAAGAACTTGACCGCTGGGGCCCGGTGGTGAAAAAAGCAGGCATCGTTGCCAACTGAGCATGGACGCAGGCAAGTTTTCTCGGGTGTTGCGGCCTCTTTCATGAAGCTGCTGGATGGCGCATCTCCTACGCATGCGCTTGCGCAGTGGGCGGTTGATTCGAAGTGGGTTGATGTGGATGCGGCCACCCAATCCTCGGCGGCTTCATCATGGATGAATTGGTTCGCTTGTGCCTTAGGTGGCGCAGCTGATCCCGCCTTGGACAGGCTGCTCTTGGCGCTGGCGCCCTTCGGCCGCGGCGATGCGCCACTGATCGGCCGCGCTGAAAAGTTTGACCCTGCAAACATTGCATTGCTTCACGCTTTTTCTTCCAACATCCTTGACTACGACGACACGCATTGGCCGACAGGAATTCATCCTGCGGGCGCGGTGGCATCGGCCCTGGTGGCCTGGGCCAGTCAGACGGTCGTGAGCGGCCAGGATTTCTTGCATGCGTTTTTGTTGGGTATGGAGGTGGAGTGCCGAATCGGTCTGGCCGTCTCGCCTGGCCACTACGAACGGGGTTGGCACATCACGGCCACTTGCGGCGTCTTTGGCGCTGCGGTTGCTGTGGGACACCTGATGCGACTGAGCCCCCTGCAAATGGCTTGGGCGATGGGGCATGCAGCCACACAGTCGAGCGGCTTGGTGGCCAGTCTGGGCAGCATGGCCAAAAGCTTGAACATTGCCCATGCGGCACGCAACGGCTTGGTCTCAGCGCAGCTTGCAAGGCATGGCATCACGGCCAACGACCGGGTGCTGGAGGCGCGTTTCGGATTCTCCGAGGTCATGGGTTCACGACCGCTGGATGCTGGCCTGTGCGAAAGCTTGGGACAACATTGGGTAGCGACACACAATACGTTCAAGCCCTACCCGTGTGGCTTTTTGCTGCACCCCACATTGGATGCCTGCCTGAGCTTGGCCGACGATCCGATCCATGCCGGGGATGAAATTGAACACATCATGGTCACGGTTCATCCCTTGTCGCAAATACGCGCAGACCGACCCCACCCGGCGGATGGACTTGAATCCAAGCTCAGCCTTCAGCATGCGGTGGCCGTGGCCCTGACCTGGGGGCAAGCTGGTGTGTGCGCCTTTACAGACGACGCTGTGAATGATCTGGCCGTGCACGACTGCCGTCAAAAGGTCAAGATCGTGGCAGACGAACGCTTGAGCACCGACGAGGCGCAGGTGGTCATCCATCTGCAAAGCGGGCGTTTGATCACCCGCGAAATGAGCGCAGCGCAACCACCCATGACCCCTGAGGCCCTGGAGCGCAAGTTCCGCGAGCTTGCGGCCTTTGGTGCACCGCATTGCAGTGCCGACGAACTGTTGGTGGCCCTGGCCACGTTTCCTCAAATGGTCAATGCCGCTGACCTGATCGGCATGACCACGCCGAAACCCTGATTTCGTCCCTTTTAAATCACTTTGGTTAAGCTAAAAAATGAACCTCCATCTTCAAGGCAAACACGTCCTCATTACAGGAGGAAGCAAGGGCATTGGGTTGGCATGCGCCAGCGCATTTTTACAAGAGGGCACGCATGTGACCTTGGTGGCGCGCAATTCCGACACCTTGTTAGCGGCGCAACGGGAGCTGAGTCTGACAGCGCCCGCAGGCTGCAAAATTCATGTGGTGGCAGCAGATTTGACACAAGCTGACGCGGCCATGGCCGCCCTTGCCGAGGCAGAAGGCTTGGGGGGTCCGATCGATGTGCTGGTCAATTCGGCAGGCGCTGCCAAAAAGACGTCAGCCGCAGACCTGAAACCGCAGGACTGGCAAAACGCCATGCAGTCTAAGTTTTTCAGTTACATCAACATGTTGGACCCCGTCATCAAAAAAATGGCGGCGCGTGGGCAGGGCGCCATCGTCAATGTGGTTGGCAACGGCGGCAAGGTGGCCAGCCCTGTGCACCTGCCGGGTGGTGCAGCCAACGCCGCCTTGATGTTGGCGACCGCTGGTCTGGCGAACGCGTATGCCGGGCAAGGCGTTCGGGTCAATGCGGTCAATCCCGGCAGCACTTTCACTCAGCGGTTGAAGACCGCCATAGCGGCAGACGCCAAGAGTCGGCTTATATCGCCCGAGACGGCCCTGTCGCAACTCACCGAAAAGCTGCCCATGGGGCGGATTGCCCAACCCGCGGAGGTTGCGGCTGCGGTCGTGTTTTTGGCGTCCAGCCAAGCGAGTTACATCACCGGGGCCAATTTGTCGATGGATGGCGCGTTGGTGCCTTTGATCTGAGCGCGCCTGTTTTGGCCGCGCCATTTCTTGCCATCGGCTTGCCCGGTTGGGTATTCAAGCCAGTGCGCAAGCCTTCAACGGGTTCAGCCTAGCGCCAATAAAGGAGATCCGCATGTACGAACATTTGATTGTCAAAGAGCAAGGCCGCCTGGTCGAAGTTCATTTGAACCGGCCCCAAGTTAGGCACGCCCTGTCTCGCGCCCTGATGCGCGAGATCACCGCCCTGGCGCGCGCCCTGAGCGATCGCACAGACATTGACGTGGTCATCCTTACAGGCGATGCGCGGTGCTTTTCGGCGGGTGCTGATTTGAACGACGCGCAAGCCTGGGCCGACGACAGCTTGTCCACGGTGCAGCGGCGTGACATTGCAGGCACGGGTTTTCGGATGTGCAAGGCTTGGGAAGAAATGCCGCAGATCACCATCGCTGCCATCGAAGGCTATGCCGTGGGCGGTGGGCTGGCGCTGTCTTTGGCCTGCGACTGGCGTGTGCTGGCACAAGACGCCTTTGTGTCCTTGCCCGAAATCGCCTTGGGCATTCCGCTCACCTGGGGCACCATCCCCCGTTTGGTCAACCTGCTGGGCCCAGCCAAAGCCAAGCGCTTGACCATCTTGTGCGAGCGCATCCCTGCCCCTGAAGCGCTGAGCCTTGGGCTGGTGGACTACGTCAGTGACACAGGCCAAGCCTTGATCCGCGCACAAGCCCTGGCCGCGCAAACCCTGGCCCAACCCGCCGCCACCCTGCGCATGAGCAAAGAGTCGGTCAACGCGGCCGCCACAGCCCTGAACCACGCCACCTCGTACATGGCACACGACCAGATCGCCCTGGCCGCATCCAGCCCCGAGTCACGCGCAGCGCGGGGTCAGGCTTTGCGTTGAAGCCTCTGCAAGCCAAATTTCTATCCTTGGCGCAGTCCGCAAGCCTCTGCTCTCACCTAAATGTCCCCCTCGCCGCACGGTGTTCAGTGCAGAATGGATTTTTTGGTTCACGTTTGCACCACAGGCGACGGCGGGATACATTCGGGCTTACCGTGAAATGTGGGATACGCCAGATGAATCAGAAGTTCGGGGGGCTGGGATATGAGTTCTGAATTGCCAATGGAGCCCATGGCCCCCAAGGGCTATTCCGACTTTCTCATGGAAGTCAAAACCCAGATACGCCAGCGGCAGTTCCAGGCCCTGCGTGCTGTCAACAGCGAACTGTTGGCGCTTTATTGGTGGCTGGGTGAAAACATCAGCCAAAGACAAAACGCACTCGGCTGGGGCAAGTCCGTGGTCGAAAACCTGGCGCGAGACCTGCAAGCAGAGTTCCCCGGGCGCAACGGGTTTTCAGCCCAAAACCTGTGGGGCATGCGCCAGTTTTACAACGAATACCGTGACAAGCCAAAACTCCAATCGCTGATAGGAGAAATCAGCTGGGCAAAAAATTTGCTCATCATGGCCCGCTGCAAAGACGACCTGGAGCGCGAGTTTTACCTGAGTGCAACAGCCCGTTTCGGCTGGTCCAAAAGTGTGTTGCAGCATCAATTGGATAACCACAGTTACCGCCAATACCTTCTCGGGCAGACCAACTTTGACGCCGCAGTGCCGGAGAGTGATCGAGTACGCCCTGCGCACCGCTAGCCACGCGCTGGGCATTGCCACCTACACCGTCACCCCGCAACTGCCCGCAAGCTATCAGGCAGACTTACCCAGCCCTGAGCAAATTGCAGCACGGCTGCAAGGGTGGACGGGGCGTGATGGTTTGGCTTTGGATGTGAATGAAAGTGATTTGGACGAGGTTGAACCATGAACCACAGCCATGACAAGCGCACCAACGTGCTGATCGTTGATCAGCCCTTTGATGCCGACGGCAACGAAACCCCCTTTGGCCAGCGTTGGGGCGGCGAACGCTTCATCCTCACCCCCGATCACCTGGCCGCCTTGCAAGCGGGCAAGACCATTGCGGTGGATGTGATGAATGAATATGCCGTGTTTTTGAAGTTGGGGGAGGGGGTGTGAGTTTCGAGTGGCAGTCTGTGTGTTTGGGTGACCATGTCGATTCGTGTCTTGAAAAGATGCCTGACGTTCAGTGCCACGCAAACCTTTCAGTGCCCCAAACTCGAGTCCCTCGCTGTCACCAAAATGCTCCCCGCCGCACGGTGTTCGGTGCAGAATGGGCTTTTTGATTTCAGGCGGAGCACACCATGCAACCATTCCACTTGGCTTTTCCTGTCACCTCTTTGGCAAAGGCCAGAGCGTTTTATGGTGATCTTTTGGGGTGCTCAGAAGGCCGCTCCAGTGAGCACTGGATCGACTTCAATTTTTATGGCCACCAAATCGTGGCGCACCTGAGCCCTTCAGAAGCCGGTCACCACAGCACCAGCGCGGTGGATGGCGACAACGTGCCTGTGCGGCACTTTGGTTTGGTGATGGAGATGGGCCAGTGGGAGGCCATGGCCGACAGGCTCAAAAAAGCGGGCACTTCATTTGTCATTGAGCCCCACATCCGCTTCAAGGGCCAAGTGGGCGAGCAGGCCACCATGTTCTTTTTGGACCCTTGCGGCAATGCGGTGGAGTTCAAGGCGTTTGCCAAACCCGAGAGCCTTTTCGCCAAGTAAACCTCAGCGCCTTTCTCAGGGTTTCAACGACTGCATCACTCTGGCGATGCAGTCGTTTGTTTTGGCAGCGTCAATCCACCGCATGATGCACACCAATTCCAGCGTGGGATCGACCCAGGTGATGGACGAACCCGCGCCGATGGCAAACCAGGATGTGCGGGGCGCATCTTTGAACAGCGCCCCATGTTTGTTGAGCCAAATCAGGTAGCCGTAGTAGGGCGCAATGTCGCAGGGCTTTTGCATCATATGCAGCCATTGCTTGGACAAAATTTGTTGGCCCTTGAACTGGCCTTGCCCCATGAGCATCAGGCCAATCAGCGCCTGGTCCATGGCCGAGATGGACACGCCGCCACCCCAGTGGCTGCCGCCCGGCACCGACATCATGCGTTGGCCGTTGACCTCGGTCCAGCCTTGCTCGTAGCCTACCCATTGAAACGGGTCCAAGCACCCCAGGGGTTGTCGGAAAAATTCTTCAAACACGTCGGGCAGCGGCCGCTTGAACAGATGCAGCAAGGCCAATGACAGTTGGTTGATGCGCACGTCGTTGTACTCAAACCGGGAACCCGGTTCGCCCAGCGGCCGGGCATCGCCTTTGGTGCCGTCGGCTTGTCCGGTTTGGTAAGGCAGCCAACGGTAGCGGTCGACCTGCTCGGGAATGCCCAAGCAAGTGCCTTCCCATTCGCTGGTTTGTTGCAGCAAATGGTGCCAGGTGATGCGCGAGAGCCGATCACCCTCAAAGCCAATGCCCGGGCACTGCTGAACCACCGGCGAGTGGACGTCTTTCAGCAGCCCTTGGTCAAACGCCAGACCGGCCAGCAAGGCCAGGTATGTTTTGGCCACACTGAAAGTCAGGTCGGCCTTGTGCGGCTCGCCCCATTGGGCCAGCAACTGGTGCTGGTGAAACAAAACACCCGACACAGGCCCACGCCCGTGGACCGGGCCATACAAGCGGTTGTAGGGCGGTGGGTCTACATCGTGAATGCCCCAAGGCGGCGAGTTGTCGCGCGACCAAGGGGTTTCGCACGACTGGATGAATTCAAGGGTCGATTCAAGGGAGTGGTTCATGTGGATGCTCGTTTCGTTAGTCTGTCATTTAGGACTTTTTAGGCTGCTACGCAGGACTTTTTTAGACTGTCATCCCGGACTCTGTAGGCTGTCATCCCAGACTCTGTAGGCTGTCATCCCGGACTTGATCCGGGATCCATTGTGCGCAGCGGGCGTTTGCAAAGGGTAGCGGTGCACAGTGGATCCCGGGTCTTCGCCCGGGATGACAAGGAGAAGGTCTTCGCCCGGGATGACAAAACCATTGATCACGGACTCGCTCTTGATCATGGCCGCCTTCACCCTTGCGCCGCTTATTTGACTTTGGCCGCCTGCTGCGCTTTGTAGACCAGCTTGCGCGCCATGCTCCAGCGGTGGACTTCGCTTGGGCCATCGTAAATCCGGAAGGCGCGCATGTCCATGAAGATGCGCATCACGGGCGTGTCGGCTGTGACGCCCTGGCCACCCAGAATTTGCACGCAACGGTCCACCACGCGCCACTCGGCTTCGGAGCAAGCCACTTTGGCGCGGCTCGATTCAAAGCCGCCTTTTTGGCCTTGGTCGAGCAGCCAGGCGGTGTGCCAGATGTGCAGGCGGGCGGTGTGCAGGTCGATGTCGTTGTCGGCCAGCATGAAGCCCACGCCTTCGTGCTCGGCCAGCGGTTTGCCAAAGGCGTGGCGGCGGCTGGCGTAATCCAGGGCGATGTCGTGTGCACGGCGAGCCTGACCCAGCCAGCGCATGCAGTGCGTCAGGCGGGCCGGTGCCAGCCGAATCTGCGCGTAACGAAAGCCTTGGCCCACTTCGCCCAGCACATCGCTGGCGGGCACGCGCACGTTGTCAAAGCGCAGCACGCCATGGCCGCCGGTGAAGCAGTTGTCCATCGCGTCCATGCTGCGCTCCAGCGTGATGCCCGCTTTGTCCATGTCGGTCAAAAACATGGTGGCCGTGCCGTCTTCCATGCGCGCCATGACGATGACGTAATCCGCGCCGTCTGCACCGGTGATGAACCATTTGCGGCCATTGATCAGGTAGCCGTCGCCGTCTCGCATGGCGGTGGTTTTGAGCATGGAGGGGTCAGCACCCGCGCCGGGATCGGGCTCGGTCATGGCAAAGCACGAGCGCGTGAGGCCCGCCGCCTGCGGGCGTAGCCAGCGCTCTTTTTGGGCGGGGGTGGCCACTTCTTCAATCAGATGGATGTTGCCTTCGTCGGGGGCGTGGATGTTGAGTGCCGTGGGCCCCAGGTTGGAGTAACCGGCTTCTTCAAACACCACCGCTTTGGCGATGTGGCTCAGGCCCAAGCCGCCCATCTCAATCGAGGCGTGCGGGGTGAGCAAGCCCGCTGCCCGTGCGCGGGCCACCAGTTCCCGGCGCAGGTCTTCGGATGGGCCGTGCAGGCCGTGGCGCGGGTCGCCTTCTAAGGGAATCACTTGTTCGGCAATGAACTGCCGCGTGCGCTCGCGCAGGGCTGCAATGTCCGGAGGGATGTCGAAGTTCATGGTCGAGTTTTCTCAAATCGTTGAACATGGTTTCTTTGGGTCATTGGAAAGGCTGCAGCGGCCTCGCCCTGTCCGGCCTGTGACTGGGTGTCGCCTGGGTGTCTTCTCTTGTACTTGGAAGCGGCCTGTCATCTGTGTGGCATGCCCACGAACAGGTGAGTGCTAGTCTGTTCAAAAATGGCTGATAGGCCATGACATGTCCCTGACCGAAAAAGGAAAAACCATGAAGCTCTACACCGCCCACCGCGCGCCCAGCCCCCGTCGGGTGCTGATGTTTTTGATCGAAAAAAACATCACTGGCATCGAGATGGTCAACATGGACCTGAACGGTGGTGAGCACCGCACGCCCGAATACCTGGCTAAAAGCCCGCTGGCCAAGGTGCCTGCGCTAGAGTTGGATGATGGGCGCGTGATCACCGAGACGCGGGCGATCTGCACTTTGCTGGAGGGCCGCTACCCTGAGCCCAACCTGATGGGCGTGGACGGTGACGAGCGCGGCTTCATCGAGATGGCCGACCGGCAGGTGGAGCTGTATCTGTTGGGCGGCATTGCCAACGCGATTCGCCACAGCCACCCGGGCCTGGCGGCTTTAGAAAAACCGCAGTTCCCCGAGTTTGGCCGCTCGCAGGCCGAGAAGGTGCGGGAGGTGGCGCGGGGCTTTGACCAGCGCCTTCAAAGCCAGCCCTGGATCGCGGGTGAGCGCTTCACCATCGCCGACATCACCGCGTTTTGCGCGCTGGAGTTTGCTCGGGGCTTGATGAAGTTCGTGCCCGGCGACGAGGGCATGCATGCCTTGCAGGCTTGGCGGGATCGCATGAACGAGCGGCCCAGCGCCAAGGTTTGATGCAATGATGTCATCCCACATTCCCCATCTGTCACCCCGCGTTCCCAATCTGTCACCCCGGACTTGATCCGGGGTCCATGCCTGCTAAAACATGGATGCCGGATCAAGTCCGGCATGACACGATTTTTTGTCCGGCATGACAAAGCCAAGGACAAGCTTCAGCTGAACACGCCGCCGTAGTCCTTGCGC
>Ga0209550_10000203_pt1 | contig 52924 bp, 37 predicted proteins | sample LauGreSuBDMM15SN_2_FD_187567 | JGI IMG/M metagenome (GOLD analysis project Ga0209550, IMG submission 187567) | Freshwater lake microbial communities from Lake Michigan, USA - Su13.BD.MM15.SN (SPAdes) (version 5) | ecosystem: Environmental > Aquatic > Freshwater > Lake | place: Lake Michigan...
TATCTTATTAAATTTATCAAAATAATAGTTAATATTATTAAATATAATTATTTTATTAAATGATTGATATTCTTTATTCATATTTCTTAATTTTTTATTTTTTTTCCAACATATACCAATATCACTATTTGCAATTTCATAACATACATCTTTATAACTTAAATTATATTTAAATGTGATTCCATCTATTCCTTTACTTATTACTGCATTTATTTTATCACAATATTCTTGATCTCCTATTATTCGTTCATAACACATAGTTAATTTAATATCTTGTCTTTCTTTTTTAATTTTTTCAAATTCTTCTATTATTTCTAATGTATTATCTTCATCGCTTAAATCACCCCAATATATTAATCTAATCTCTTCATCATTTCTTTCTAGAATATTAAAATTATATTTATAAGGTTCATATGGTTTATAAACAACTTTTTCAGAATTTAAACCATTATTTAAATACAATTCTATTATTTCTTCGGTTTCACACCATATTTCTTTACAATTTAAAGTTTTTAATAAATCTAAATTATATTGTGAACCGTATATAAAACATTTATTTAACCAAATTTTATTATTAATTTGATTTAATAAATTATCATTTTTTAAAATAATATAATTGTATTTATTTACAGTAATATCTAAATAATTAATTATATTTAAATCATAAATAAATTGAATTTTAGCTTTATATTCAATATTTCTAGTAACATTATCATTTAATATTATTTTATCAGTTAAAATAATAATATTATTACCGTATTTTGCATAATTATTCGCTAAATTAATTAATTTAATTGTTTCATCATTTTGTTCATTTAATTCAATATTAAAAACAATGATAATTTTTTTATTTATTAATTTATTTATCAAATCATTAATTATCAAATCATTATTTTTTACATTAATTATTTCTTTGTTTAGATTATCTGTTTGATTTTTTTTAATATTTAATATTTGTTGATCATTTGATTGTCTTGCTAAATATTCTTCATATGTTTTATAATTTATATCCCCACTTAAATAATGAAAATTCTTTAAACCATCAATACCTTTAGACTTGAAGAATTTATTTGATTTAGGATACATTTTTAAATAAAAGTCGATATCAAAGCCTTCAATTAACATTGTATAATAATTACTATTTAATATTTGTTGATCATTTGATTGATTTTTGTTGATATTTAATATTTGTTGATTATATGTTTGATTTTTGTTGATATTTAATATTTGTTGATCATTTGATTGTCTTGCTAAATATTCTTCATATGTTTTATAATTTATACCCCCACTTAAATAATGAAAATTCTTTAAACCATCAATACCTTTAGACTTGAAGAATTTTATTGTATTAGGATAACTTTTTAGATAAAATTCTAAATCAAAACCTTCAATTAGCATTATATAATACCTATATAATATAATTAATAAAATTATTTTGTTATTATTTTAGATTTAGGTATAAAATAAATGTCATTATTTATAATTTCATTTATATCATTATGATCTATATTTAAATCTATAAACTTTTTTGGTTTACCATTTATAATTATATATATATATGGTGATGATTTATCTTCAACTATATTATTTACATATTTATTGTTTAAACAATGATTAACCATCTCGAAATAACTATTCATATTATCATTATATCTGATATTATTTACAATTAATTCATTATATATATATTTTGGTTCTATTTTTTCACTTATTTTTTTTTTAATAAATTTTTTTAAATTTACATCACTATAATCATATATTAAAACATTATTTGATTCTATTTTATTATTCATTAAATTTTCTAAAGAATTGATATTACCACTAAATAATTTTAAATTTATAATAAATCTACCACTATTTGATATATTATTATTGCAATATTTATATGTATCTATAATCGAACATTTATCGTTTAATTTATTAATAAATGAATGTCCAAACTTTAATTTACGAATAAATAATATTTTATTTTCAGACGATATATTTAAAAGATCATTAATATTAATATTATCTAAAAATAAATATTGGTTTATATTTAAAAATAAAATCATTGAAGAGTTGTCACATACATGTTTAATACAATAATTTAAAAAATATAAATTAATGTTTTTATCATGTGAATAAAAACATTTATATAATTTCTTGTCATAAAATTGTGTATTATTAAGATCATTGTCTTTATCTATGTAAAAAATATGTACTTTATTTTTAATCAATTCTGGAAGACTATTTAAATCTATTTCACGATAAGTATATATATATATATTTGATATTCCTATTAATAAATTATATGTTACCCATTCATCTATATTAATATTATTACTATTACTATTTACAACAGTACAAATATTTAATTCAGTCATTAAACTAAATAAATAATTTTTAAAAAATATTTTAACTTAAATTCTAATAAAGTGCATATGAATTATTTATATTATATGGAATAAAGCTAACACCGTCAATTAAACTATAATCGGTTTCTTTAATTTTTTCTTCAACATTAGATTTAATTTGTTTATTATAATCTTCAAATATATCACTGATTAAATTTTCATTAATAATGTTATTTGGTTGAACACCCATAATACTGGCATCAACTGAAGCTTTGTTTTCACTTACAGCACACCATATATTCTTTTCTTTCGTATTGAAGATATCTCTCGATCCTGCATCTCTGCAACTTAATTTATTATTAAGATGATGTCTTCCATCTTTTTTTCCATCGTCTTTTTCAGAACATACTTTTAACATTTCTTCAATTTCTTTAGATTCTTCATTTAGTTCTTTGCATTGTTTAGTGGCTAATTCTTTCCATGATACAGCATTATACATACCAAAATTTTCAATTTCTTCTTTTTTAGTTGAATTACTTATTAACCAAAAAAGAACCAAAAGTATAACTATAAGTACAAGATCCATTATTATATTAGTTATAAAATAAAATAATTGAAATTGAAATTAAAATTTATAATTATTAATTAATTAATAATTATTTATTAAATTAAATATATTATTTACTATTTAATTATTGTCCGATTTTTTTAGTATAATTTAAAGAGTTTTGAGTCGTTACTTTTTCAAAGGGAGAAAAGATGATGTCAATATTTAGATTAAAATTATTACTAATAGATATTAGATTTCTAAATAAACTCGAATATATTAAGCTCCCTTAGGAGGAGTAACTACTCCAAAGGGAGTAGTTACTTCTCTAAAATGAGAAAAGTATTAAAAATATAATTGATATAATAAATACAAGGGCATAAGCGACTATATACTAAATAATGATTTTAAATATATATAAACAAATATTGAAAATTTAATTTAATAGTTTAAATATTAATTTATTATTATAATATATTATGGAATCAACTACTTCTACAAAACCTATTAAACAAAATCTAGTTCAGGTTGTAATGAACGATAGTCAAGTAAAAGAGGTTATTATCTTAAATACTGTCAAAATGTTCATAAATAGAGGAATTATCGATGAAAATCATCAAAGTATGTATGTTAATACTGCAAGTTCACGTATAGATCAAAATGATGAAACATATATAGAATTATCATTAGATGAAACACAACGATTAGGACAGAATAAAATCCACATAAAATTCATAGATAGAAAAATAACAACAATTAGAAAGGTAATTGATATTGAAGATTTTATGGATAAACCAGAATATAAAATCGTTATCGTAAATAATATGGCTCAAAAAGCTGTTAAACAAGTACTCGAATATAAAAATGCTGAACTATTTTATGATTATGAATTACAAATTAATCTAGTTGATCATATTTTAGTTCCTAAACATCATAAATTAAATGAAGTAGAAATTGATCAATTAAAAGAATCATATAGATTCAAACCAAAAAATGCAAAACGTATGTATTTAGATGACCCTATATCAAGGTATTATAATTTAAAAATTGATGATATTGTAAGAATCGAACGTCCTTCGATTACAGCTGGATATTCAATTGATTATAGAGTTGTAGTACCTGGAACAATACATAAAAATTAGAAGTATTACAAGTAAGATAATATATAATTTTTGTAGTTATAAAAATTATATATTTCTCGTGGTTATAAAAATTATATAGTAATATTAAGTCTAAACAAAAAATGAAAGTCATAATAAATAAAAATGTTGAAAATTTTTACTCAGATATTGAAAATTCAGGTAATACTAATTTTTTAGTTGTTAGAGGATATATATTGACACCCAATATATTGGATTTAAATAAGCAATTTTATTTATATAATAATGATTATGATTTTAAAGAATTAAATTCAGAAAAAGATGGTAATAAATGTAAAATACTTTTACCATTGAATACTCCTTTTGGTATAAATAAATTAAGGATAGTTAGTAATCAAGATAGCGAAGAGATGATACTTTTTGTTCTACCACAGATAGACAATAAAAATTTAATTACTTATACAAATATAAATTTATTAAAATATCAGAATTCGTCATTATTAAATTTAATGATAGGATTATTTGATAAATTTAATAAATTCAAACAAATAAAAAAAATATTAAAACAACCTTTTTTTAATAGAGAATCCTATAATAAATATTTAATACATTTTATTTTATGGTTATCAAGTTTAAACATGAAGGATTTAAATATGTGTATAAATAATGGTTTACATTACCATCTTAATTCTAATATTTTTATTAAATCTTTTAGTGATGTTATTACATATTATTCATATGATAGTTATATTGATGATTTAAATGAAAGTATGTTTGTAAATTATATAATATTAAGTTGTATGGGCATTCGAATACATCCTGTAAAATCACATGGTGTTAAAGAAGTTAAATTATTATTTAAATTTTATAATAATGCCTATAAAAATAATATATTCAACATTAATAATACACGCATTATAAATATTGATAATATGGAAAATAATATGTTATTTAAGATATTAAATAGTCAATCTAATGAAAATATCACAATTACAATTGATTTAAATAATAACTTGAATAATCTATCAATTGTAAAATCTAATCTTATTTTAGTGCAAAATAATGATTATATTGATGGCGAATATATAGATTTTACTATAGATATTAATGATCCAAAATCTGAATTTATTGATATTAGTATAATACAAAATTTAGATGAATAAATTAATTAGAAGAATAATTCATATTGTCGATATCATTGATTCCAGTAATATAATACTGTCAGTTTCATTGTAACCATAACAAAACTTTTTATTTTTAAGAATCTTGACATTATTGTTTTATATAATAATTAAACATAAAATTATTATGTTTGATTATTTCGATTTTTTAAGCCTCCACTGAGAATCGCACTCAGGTTTCAGCAAAAACTATTTTAAATAGTTTAGCCTAGTTGAAAAATTTCTTACGGGGTTATGAGTCCCGTGTATTAACTACTATACTATAGAGGCTAATATTAATTTATTTAAATTAGCTTCTATATTAAAATTCATGCTCCCGGTGAGACTTGAACTCACGACCTCTGCGTTATAAGCACAGCGTTCTAACCGACTGAACTACGGGAGCAATTATATTTTTTAATATTGTTGCTTACCTTTAAAAAACCCGATATGGGACTCGAACCCACAACCTTCAGATTAGAAGTCTGACGCTCTATCCAATTGAGCTAACCGGGCAATAAACTTATTTATAGTTTATTGCCTGGTCTTTCTACAATATATACTATTATCTTATTTTTAAATAATTTTAATTTTTAATTAAAAACTATTAAAAAATATTGAAAAATTAATTATTTAAGGTTTTATTGCAATATATTATATTATATTCTAGAATGAGCTCAAATAATGTTGCTATCGGTATCGATCTTGGAACTACTTACAGTTGTGTAGGTATATATAGAAATGGAAATGTCGAAATTATAGCTAATGATCAAGGTAATAGAACTACTCCCTCATGGGTTGCTTTCACTCCTACAGAGCGATTAATTGGTGATTCTGCAAAAGCACAAGTTTCTAGTAACCCTACTAATACTGTATTCGATGCTAAACGCCTAATCGGTCGTAAATTTAATGATTCAACTGTACAATCCGATATTAAACACTGGCCTTTTAAAGTTGTACCAGATGGTGATAAACCTAAAATTGAAGTAACTTATCAAGAAAATATTAAACATTTTACTCCTGAAGAAATCTCAGCAATGATCCTTACTAAAATGAAAGAAATTGCTGAAGCTTATCTTGGTGAAACTGTCAAAGATGCTGTAATCACAGTTCCAGCATATTTTAATGATTCACAACGTCAAGCTACTAAAGATGCTGCTATTATCTCAGGTCTAAATCCATTACGTATCATCAATGAACCAACTGCAGCAGCAATTGCATATGGTCTTGATAAGAATGCAAGTGGAGAAAAGAATGTATTAATTTTTGATCTTGGTGGTGGAACTTTCGATGTAAGTGTACTTTCAATTGAAGAAGGTGTATTTGAAGTCAAGGCTACAGGTGGTGATACTCATTTAGGCGGTGATGACTTTGATAGTGAACTCATTAATCATATTGCAAATGAATTTTCTAAAAAAAATAAACTATCTGAAAAAGAAGTCTTAGAAAATAAACGAACAATGAGTAGACTCAAGAAAGCTGTAGAACAAGCTAAACGTACACTATCTTCTAGTTCAACTGCTGTTATCGAAATAGATGCGCTATATGATGGGCTAGATTGTAGTGTTGCACTAACAAGAGCTAAATTTGAAGCTCTTTGTGATAAACATTTTAAACGTTGTCTTGACACAGTAGAATCTGTATTAAAAGATTCTAAAATTTCTAAATCAAATATTCATGATATTGTATTAGTTGGTGGTAGTACTCGTATCCCAAAAATTCAACAAATGCTTTCTGAGTATTTTAATGGTAAAGAACTATGTAGATCAATTAATCCAGATGAAGCCGTAGCTTATGGTGCAGCTGTTCAAGCCGCAATCCTATCTGGTAATCGAGATGAAAAGATCGATAGTATAGTTCTACTCGATGTCGCTCCATTATCTCTTGGTCTAGAAACTGCAGGAGGTATTATGACAGTATTAATTCCTAGAAATAATGCAATCCCATGTAAGAAAGCTCAAACATTTAGTACATATGCAGATAACCAACCTGCAGTTACTATCCAAGTATTTGAAGGTGAACGTAAATTCACAAAAGATTGTCGTCAATTAGGCACATTTAATCTTTCTGGTATTCCTCCTGCTCCTCGTGGTGTCCCTCAAATTGAAATTACATTTGATATCGATGCAAATGGTATTCTCAATGTAAATGCTATCGAAAAAGGTACTGGCAAGAGTGAAAAGATTACTATCACAAATGAAAAAGGTCGTCTATCAACAGAAGAACTTGATCGCATGGTTGAAGAAGCTGCTAAATACAAAGAAGAAGATGAACGACGTAAAGATATTGTAGAAGCTAAAAATACTCTAGAAAATATGACTTATCAATGTAAATCTACTGTAGAGGATGATAAATTAAAAGACAAACTTACTCCAGAAGACAAAGAAAATGTTTTAGCAAAAGTAAAAGAACTCCAACAATGGTTATCTGAAACTACTGAAAGTACTACAAAGGAAGAATATGATGCTAAAGTCAAAGAACTTGAATCAGTATTCCATCCAATTATGACTAAAGTGTATCAATCTGATCAAACAGGACAAGAACAACCTACTGAAGATGTGGAGCAAGGTCCACATGTAGAAGAAGTTGATTAAATAAACAAATAAAAATATTACTTTATAATTATAACTAATAAATAATTATTAATTTATTATTTTACCTAATTTAATACATTCATTTGAATATACTAAATATGTATTATTATATCAAGTATTAGAATTACCAGGATTAAATTGGTCATCAGGAATAAATTTTAATCAATTTAGCGGATATTTAAATTTAGAAGGAACTACAAAATATATTCATTATTGGTTAGTTGAATCAAAATCTAATTCTAATAATGATCTAGCTGGGGATTGAGCCAGTAGTATTTTGGACAAATGGTGGTCTAGGTTGTTCCGGATTATTAGGATTTATGACTTAGGTTTCCCAGTAGATTCATTATGGAAAACTTGGTATGTAGATGGTCAAGTAACAGGTTATATTACAAGATTTAAGACACCATATAGTAAAGAAGATCGTTTATCGTTTATGACAGTACATGATGCAAGACATGAAGTACCAAAAGAAGCATTAGAATTATTTAGTATGTATTTAAATAATAAAATATAATGGATTGAATAATAATATTAAGATTATATTAGATAAAGTTATCATAATTATTATAAAATGAATGGTACATTTATTAATAATTATAAAAAAAAACCAATAAATTATTTTATGATTTTATGTTAATGGAAATTCCTAAATTTATTAACATAAAATTAGTATTTTGTATTATAGTATTGATTATAGTATTATATATTTATTACAATACACGTATACCTGGTTGTATGGATAAAAATGCAATCAATTATAATCCAGAAGCAAATTTAGAAAAACTTGATTCATGTATTTATCCAGTTGTAGGTTGTACAAATCCAAATGCTGTTAATTATAATAAATGGGCTAATTTATCTTGTACTGAAGACTGTGAAGGTATATCAGGAAATAATGGAATTAATGAACCTAATGTAAAAAATAGTTCTAAATGTGAATTTACTAAATCCTGTTCAAGTACACCAGAAAATATATGTAAATTTAATGTAACTGGTTGTTCACGTGAATGGTCAAGTAATTATAATTTTAATGCTTCAGTAGATGATAATAGTTGTAATACAATAGACAATTATATGAGAAGGATAACTGTATTTTCAGGTGGTGCAGCAAGAGGTTGTAGTAATAAAGTTTATGTTAAAATTGATGATGATTATATTATATCAGATGGAGGTAAAGATGGTATAAATATGGTAGTATTATCAAGAGATTTAGAAAAAGTTACAAATAAAATAATAGTAAGATATATAAAATCGTTTAATACTGGTGTAAATCCTCAAAGTTCTGATGACTTTGTATCTTTTTGTCAAAATTATCTATATCCATCTGATATAGTTATTTTAACAGTTAAATCAGATATGATAGGTAAAAAAGAAAATACATTTAAACAAGTAATATCATCAAGTGCTCAAGCTATAATTAAAATGTTAGGAGGAAAAAAACATGAAATGATACCTTTGGGCTCATATATTTTAATTGGAACATTAATGTTAGATATATATTATGAAAGTGCAAATCAAGTTAGAGATTCATATTATCCTATGTTTAATTTAACAAATTATGGGTGTATTACTATTAAAGATCCATCATTTATAAAAATAAAATTAGATTCATCAAAATATTTAATGTTAACATCAAGTAATATAAATTCAGATGAATTTGTATGGAGATGTGCATTAGAAGCTCATTCTATAGGAGCTTCTGTATTTTTTATAAAAGGAAATGATTGTTATATAGTAATAGATGAAAAAGATAAATTATTAAATGCTCCATATATTGACAAATTTAAATTGGGAACAAATGCGCGTAAATATTTAGGATATAATTGGGCAGCTAGTGATAGTACAAGTACATTAGTAGCTTCCGGTATTAATAATGAAATATGTAATATCAATAGTCTTATGTTAACTATTGGTAATCCATTATCAGAAAATTATTATAAAATTGTTGATGCGTATCACTCAGGATTCTTTTTAGAAGGTATTGGATCAGCATATACATATATATATTCAGGTGAAAACTTTACAGGTTTAGAAACAAGTTTAGAAACTGGTATCCAAACATCAACTAAAATATTATCACAAAGTCAAAATGCATTAGCAAATGGAGGTATAGATATTATTCAAGTAAATTCCATGAAAGTACCAATACATCATTTTGCAATAGCGTTTAAAACTATATATGATGATTATACAAAAAATGATTATGAAGGATCTAAAGAATATTATGTATTTAATGGTCCGGCAACAAATAAAATAAAAATGGGAATATCATATGAAAAGTATGATTTAATAGCAAAAAATCAAAAATATCCAATTGCAATTAGTCAGTATTATATAATTAATGGATTTAATGGTATTCTTTTATTTGAAAATACTAGTCAAACTGGTTTAGTTATTCGTTTAGCTTATGGCAGATATATTTTACCATCTATGTATATTAAACCATATTATTGGAAAATTAAAAATATGGTAAGTTATATCATAAATGATCTTAAATTAATTAAATTATATACAGATGCAAATGGAAATGATATAACTAATAAAACATTATTAGATATTTTTAAACAATTATTACCATTAACATTAGAACAATTAAGAAATATATTATTAACATTTTTTAAATCATTAAATAGGACAGATTTTGAATATTTAACAAATAAATATTTGAGTTATATAGATGGTTTTAATGTAAAATCTATAAGATCATATTATAAACCAAATACGAGTGTTAGATTTTTTTCGGATACAGAATTTAAAAATGTAGTTTATACATTTTATGCCAGTTATTTTTCTCCAGGTGTTCCATTTCAAGATGTTGCAGATCTAAGTAATAATATTAATAAATTAATTAAGGCAGTAATAGTAGATAAAATTGGTATTATACAAATTTATACAGATTTAAATCCATATTCATTCTATCCAAATTTAAGTTATAATAGTTTAAATTCAAATTCAAATTCAAATTCAAATTCAAAGAATTATATGAATTTACAATCATTTAAAGAAAATGATAATAATAATAATATTAATTATCCAGTATTTAATTGGATACAAAATGCTGGTATTAATATAGACGACAATGTTACAATTATACGATTAAAATCAATAAATGATAATGATAATATAGATACATATTATTTTGTTAATACTTATAAAAATTTATATGATCAAATATACAATAGTATTTTAAACTTATTAAACTTTACATCAGACGATATAAGTAGCTTTCCGATTACACAATATTATATAAATGAATTAACAATGGATTTACCAAATCCAACAATAGATACAACTGTAAATGGATATGTGATACCGTCATTATCGGGTAAAACAATAAAATTAGGTAGATATTTAGGTTCAAATGATTTTACATTTGAAGAGACAGTATTAGTAAATAATAAAAGAAATAGTTATTTTTATAATGGAACAAATATATTAGCATATTTAAATCATAATAATAACACAAAAATATTTATCGCACAATTGCCAATTAATGGTGAAAAAACTATTAATGATTTTATAAAAACATCATTATCGGGATATGATATAACATTTAATTATGGTTTAATAGAACTAACCGATAATTTAAAAAATAAAACATATTATTTGATAAAAGATAATAAATTTTGGACAGGAACAACTTATGATTTATTTCAAAATATGTATATAGAAAATTATAAAAATATAATAGTATATAATCTTGATCAGATTGATAATATAAGTGATTATATTAAAATTAATTTAAATATAAATGAATTAATATACAATAGATTAAATAATGTATTTGGAGGATTATTTATCTATGACGAAAACAAAAATTTAACAAAATTTATACCAGTATTTAGAAGTCAATTATTTGTTAATAATAGATGGGTTGGTATTGGATCATTACAATCAATATTAGACTATAAAGATATATATTGTAGATATTATAATTTTTTAAATTTAAATTTGTCTTCAATGACAAAAGTAGGATGTTATATATGTGCAATTAATAATCAAAATATTACAAATATAAATAAATTAACAGGATTAACAGGTCAATTAAATAATTTACAGGTTCCATGTTATTTACAAATGTTTAATCAACCATGGAACTCAGATAAAAGTCCAATATATCAATTTGATAATTTTGTAGGTTATACTTTTAGAAATTTAAATAATAAAATTATATTTACTGCAGGAACAAGAATTATATCTGTTTCTGCAGGTAATTGGAAAATTAATTTTAATCATGATTTAGGAACAAGTGATCCGATTATATCAACATTATATATTCCAGGCCCATGTGTAATTGATGAATTAATTAATAAATATGATAGATCAATATATAACGGCAAAGTTATAATAAATTATAAAAATGATACAATAGTAGATATAATAAGTCCTGCTGATTTTTTATCAAGTGATTTATATGGATTTATAACAAAAGTAGAAAAAAAATGGCCATTAGATACAAATCAATTAGAACCAACATATGTTGAATATATTTATAGTACAAATAGATGGTTAATTAAAATGCCATTTAATTTACCAGTATTAAATATATCTTGGTCCAGATATTATGGATTATAAAAATTATATATATAATATTATAAGTAATGAACAATTTAGTAAATTTAAGTAAAGTAGAATATCATTTATATAAGGCAGATTGTGGTCTTAGATTGTTATTGATTCCTAACTCATATGCAACTATAATTTCATATGGTGCATATATTTCGGTAGGTTCTTTAGATGAAAATGATGATGAATTAGGTGTTGCTCATTTTTTAGAACATATGATGTTTAAAGGATCTAAACATTATCCTGGTAAAAAATTAGTTGAAACATTAGATAATTTAGGAACAATGTATAATGCATCTACTACATATGAATCAACCGATTATGAATTACATAGTTTACCCCAATATCATGAAATATCATTAAATATATTATTAGATATGTATTATAATCCAAATATACCTGAAGATGCTGTTAATAATGAACGTAAAATTATTTTAGAAGAATATAAAATGAGGAAGGACAATAAATCTTATAAACAGTATATTAATTTTTTAAAATTAATAACTAAAGAACAAAACAAAAAATATAATAGACCAATTATAGGTACTAGAGAAAGTATAAATAAATTAAATATTAATGATTTAAATAGATTTAGAAATAAATATAATGACTATACTAAAACAATTATAACTATATCTGGATGTTTTAACAAGGATGAAACATTAAAAATGATTAAAAATATTTATCAAAATATAACAAAAACAGAAATTAATTTTTTTATTGACACCACAAAATTAAAAGAAGTAATAGATGATAAAATAGAATTATCATTTAATCATAGTTTAAAAATCAAATTAATGGATAGATATATTTATGAAAAAGTTGATAGTGAACAAACATTAATTCAAATCGCTTTTCCCGCATGGTTTAAATTTCATGAAAACAATTTATATTTAAATATCTTTTCATCAATATTAACAGATGGTATGAGTGGTAGAATAACAAAAGTTTTAAGAGAAAATAATGGTTTATCATATTCACAAAATTCATATTTAGATACATATGATACTTTTGGTGTGTTTAATATTAGTATTGGTGTAAATGCAGAAAAAATATATTTTGCATTAAAGTTAATATTTGATGTATTAAATGAAGTTTATAGAAATGGAATAAATGAAGCTGAATTAAATAAAACAAAAAATTATAATTTAATGGGATTATTAGTTTATTTTCAAAAACAATCAAGTTATTTTTCATACTTTACTGAATCATTATTTAAATATAAAAAATTAGAAACTGTCGATGAAATTATCGACAAATATAATAAAATTACCATTAATGATGTTAATAATATTATTAAACAAATAATTAATCCAAAACAAATGTATATTTCGGTTGTAGGATCTAGTAAACCTAACAATAAAAAAATACAAAAGATGTTTAATTATTTCAATAAACTAATTAACAGGCAGATAACGGAACGTTAGTTGAGTTATTTGCCTGGAATGTAGAAGAACGAAGTTCTGAAGAATTTCAATTAAATTACATAATTATATATCAGAAATTCCATATTTATTTTTATTTGCCATGAAAATTTAAATTTATATTTTGTTGTTCATTACTAATTAAATATTTTGTAAAAAAAATACATGTTTCATTATATACTTCTTTTTTATATTCATTAAGTCCATGATCACCACCAGGAAAAATAACTAATTTATATGGTATTTTATATTTTTGTAATTTTAATCCTAATGAAAATGAATTTTTGACAGATATTCTCCAACCAGCCTTTGCTGGCAAAGGCCAGATGAACCATGTAATATCAATATTAGCACATGTTTTGGATCGGAAAGCTTTGCTTTCAATCTTAAACTCTTTAGAGTTTTGAGAAATTTTTTTATCCAATAAATAGCACTACGTTTTTTTAAATCTGTAATACTTAAATTAAAATTATTTAAATAACTTTTATACATTTCTGGCCTTTGCCAGCAAAGGCTGGACGGAATTCTTTATCGTGTAATAAATTTATATTTGGAGCACCAACAATTATACATTTAATCCAATTAACTTTTTTATGTACTAGAAATGCCATCATACATCCTCTTGACCATGCATATAATCCTATATTATTCTTATCACAATATTTATAACTACTAATAATAGGATATAGATTAATGATATCGTTAATATCATTCCCACCAAATTCATCTATACCATTTCCATTCCCTCTATAATTTGTTCGGAACTCTAAAGAGTTCAAACTTGAAAGTAAAGCTTTCTGAGTAAATAATAATATTATTTGTTGATTATATATTAATTCAAATAATCCATTATGATGTTCTATTATTGAAGAATATGTATATGTTCGTGTTTTTATTAATGGATTATTATTTCCACCACGACAATAAATTACAACAGGTAATTTTTTTTTACAATTAGTTTTTTTAAATATTAAACCATTTATAATTAAATTATCACTCGTATATTTAATTTCAATAATATCTAATAACGGGTATTTATTATCATTTATTATTTGATAATCAATTATTTCTTATATTTTTTAATTCCATTATTTTAATATTAGATTATAATTTATATATTGTAAAAAATTGATTTATTATTAATTATAAATGTAATATGATATTTATAATTAACAATTAATATTATGCCACCAAAAAAGAAACCATTTGTTCCACATTACTCAAATAGTGATTCTATAGATTTAATAGAGTCACAAGACAAAGCCTCTAAAATATTAGTTATTGTAGAATCACCTGGTAAAATAAAAAAAATTAGATCTTTTCTAGGTTCCGATTATATTGTAATGGCATCAGTAGGACATATTATGGATTTACCTCTAAAAACATTAGGTGTAGATTTAAATACTTTAGAAGCAACTTATGAAATGTATCCTGATAAATCAGCAGTAGTTAAAGGACTAAAAACAGTTTGTAAAAATATTTCAGATGTGTATATAGCATCAGATGCAGATAGAGAAGGAGAATTTATAGGTTATAGTTTAGTAAAATTATTAGGTTTAAAAAAATATAAAAGAGCAACATTTAATGAAATTACTAAAAATGCAATCGTTGCTGCTTTAAATTCACCAAAAGATTTAGATTATAATATGATTTATGCTCAACAATGTAGACGTATTATAGATAGATTACTTGGGTATTTAATTAGTCCAATATTGAGTACAGGATTAGGGATGAAATCATTAGGTGCTGGTAGAGTTCAATCAGTCATTGTTAAAATGATATTAGATGCACAAGAAAAACGTGATAAATTTTGGACAACAAATAATGGAACTTATTTCGTTACCTATGGAGATTTTAATATTAATAATCTAAAAATAAAAACAAAACTAGATTATTATACTATTAATAAATTAAATCGTGATAGTATTCTAACTATTTTAAAAATTATTAAAAGAAAAACTAAAACATATAATAAACAAAGTATTTGGAAAGTAAATGATATTAAATTCAGAGATACAAGTATATATCCAGATCCACCTTTTATTACTTCTACTTTACAACAACAGGCATTCTATAAGTTTAGATTTAATCCGGACAAAACTATGAAAGTCGCTCAACAATTATATGAAAAAGGTTATATTACATATATGAGAACTGATTCACCTAATCTATCTAAAGAAGCATTGTTTAAAATTAAAGATTATGTTATTGAAACTTATGGTCAAGAATTTTATAAGTATAAACAATATAAATCTAAATCTAATTCTGCTCAAGAAGCTCATGAAGCAATTAGACCATCATATATTAATGTTATTGAAACTAATAATGACGTCGATAATGATGCAAAAAATCTATATAATTTAATTTGGTGTAGAACTGTAGCAAGTCAAATGACACCATCTATAATGAGTAATTTAGACACTCATATTAAAATAGACGATAAATATATAAATGGTTTTATTCATAAGAAAAAAACATATAATTATATAATGCCAACATTTATTGGAACATTAAGTAATGTTAAACATTTAGGTTTTAAAATTTTATATAGTTCAGAATCAGAAGAAGATGTTGAACAACAATCATCATTAAATTCTGATAAAATAGATTTTAATAAAATAAAAGTTGGTATGATTGCAAATTTAGATCAGATTATATCTGAAGAACAACTTAGTACATCTCAACCATTATATAATCAACCAAGTTTAATTAGAAATTTAGAAAAACATGGTATTGGGCGACCAAGTACATATGCAGCATTAATAAAAAAAATAATGGATTATAAATATGTAACAATAAGTAATGTTGAAGGAATAACAAAGAATTTAGAAACAATTACATTTAAAAAGAGTACATTAACCATCAAATCTAAACCAACAAAAATTGGTGGTGAAAAACAGAAATTATTAGTTACAGATCTTGGTAAAAAAGTTATAACATTTTTAAATACCAGATTTTCAAAAATGTTAGACTATAAATTTACAGCAGAAATGGAAAATAAATTAGACTTAATTGCAGAAGGTAAACTAAATCATAAATTAGTTTTAAATGAATTTTATAAAGATTTATCTGGCCTTTGCCAGTTAGATTAATATAAAACAATTAACTAATAGTTGCTTAAATTAGATGAATTAATCTATTGATTCAAGTATTTTCTTTTTTTTATCAGTTAATATAGTATTTAAATTATTTATTTGTATTGATCCATCAAATTCAAATAAATCTGGATAAAATCCATGAATAAAAAAATATATTGATGATTTTAATGATATAAATGAATATGAAAAAGCATCAATTAAATGCTCCCTTTGGAGGAGTAACGACTCAAAATAACCTTGTTTAACATATTTTAAATGTCTGAAACTCATTTATATTTATAATAAAGATATCTTTATAAATTAGTTTTAAATAAAATTTTATAATACAAAAAGTTGAATAATATTATCTAAAACAATTTATTACTTTATATTCAAATTCAATAATAAATCATATGTATATTTTAGATAGTATTTATGGTCATATATTCTTACCACAAGAATTAAAATACATTGTTAATACAAAACCGTTTCAAAGATTAAGATTTATAAAACAATTAGGATTAGTACATTTTTTATATCCTGGTATAAATCACACACGATTTGAACATTCATTAGGTGTAGCTTATTTATGTTATAGTTTAATAAAAAAAATTCAATTAAAACAACCAGATTTAGAAATAACTGATAGAGATTGTCTATTAATTTGTATTGCTGGATTAATACATGATTTAGGACATGCATGTTTTTCACACTTTTTTGATGACAAATTAATGGCAGATGAAAATGTCTTAAGTCAAATACATGAGAATTATAATTTAAGACATCATGAAGATAGATCAGAATATATATTTCGTAAAATAGTTTTAGAATATAGTTTAGATTATACAGATGAAGAAATAGATTTAATATGTTCATATGTTAATCCAAAAAAATATGGAATAAGTAGTGAAAGTAATATTAAAAATAAATTTAGATACGAGATAGTGTCTAATTATTTAAGTGGATTTGATTGTGATAAATTAGATTATTTAGAAAGAGATGCAACATATTTGAGACATAAAATAAATTTAAATGTATTGTCATTAATAGATAATGCAACAGTAATAGATGATAAAATATGTTATCCAGTACATATGGTATTAGATATATATATGGTATTTCAGTCAAGATTTTTATTCCATAAAAAATATTATTGTAATAATATCGCAAGATCGATCGAATATATGATATTAGATGCAATGAAACAATCAAAATTATTTAATAATATTGCAGACAAATTAAATACGAATGAATTTTATAAGTTTACAGATAGTATATTAGAAAATATGGGATATGAAGATGATAATGTTAGTGAAATTATTACTAACATATTTAATCGTAACTTATATAAAACAGTTCATGAATCACAAATAGATCTATCGAAAGAAGATAAATTATTATCATTAATTGATGAATTAAGTTATTTCCTAGAAGTTAATGAATTAAAAGATATATTTATATTTGACATAACAAGGATTAATCATGGAAAAGGAAATAACAATCCGATAGGTAATATGTATTTTTATCGTGATTTTGGAAATAATAAATTAAAAATTGTATCATTAGATGAAAATTATATTAATCATATGTTTCCACAATTCCATGAAGAGTTACATTTTAGAATATTTATTAAAAATACTCATCCAAAAAATTATAAAATTAATGATATTATCGATGATTTTAATATAATAGGTAATTCCATATTTAAAGTAGATAATTTAGAATCATTATGTGATACTATAAGCTTAATAGTAAATGCATATATGTATGACTAAAAATTGAACTTTTTTTATTAAATTAATAATACAATTTAACATATTTATATAAAATGGCTCAATCTAAGTATACTTTGGAGAATATTCGCTCAACTATTACTCATACTGATGTTGTATGTGACATCGATATATCTGAAGAACAGTTTAAAATATTAAAAAAAGAATGTGCAATGAAATGCTTACAATTCGTATCAAAACTTAAACAAATCACTGGTTTAAGATCATTAATTACAAATTTAGAAAATATAGTAAAAAATCCTGTTATTTGTGATTTAGTTGAATTTAATGAACATATCCAAGTTGTGGGACAATTAGAAGTACCACCTAATGTTTTAGCTGCAAACTCGTCAGCGGAGATGCAGCCAGATAATAATGATAATAATAAAATAAAGTTTGATGAAAAAATTTATCAAAATATTTATAATATGTATAATAAAGTCTCTGACAAATATAAATGTCAATATACTAAAGACCAACTTGTATTCAATCTACCGCAATTAAAAATTAATCTCCAAACTATGGAAAATGAATTAAATGATATTGCAAATCAATTTATTACTGCATTAAGTCGTTATAAAAAGATAAATGATACTACCAAATTGATTACGGTTTTCATCAACGATCTTTAAAAATTTAAGATTTAAAATTTAATTTTTTTATTAATAATATATATATATATATGTTTATATTCTCTAAAATGCATAATAATATGATCTATAAAATAATATTATTCAAAAAAGTGTTAATTACACATTAATAAAAAAATGTAATAATTATTATTAAATTTTTTTATTATTTATCCAATTATTAATTCCACGATAGTTTTACCTGTATAGTTCTTAACAAATCCAGTAACTAATCCTAAAGTACCATAAGTAAATGCTATTTTTGATATCTTATCATAATTTAAATTATTATTTCCCAAGCTTATAACTATTTGAGTCGTTACTCCTCAAAAGGGAGAGCTGCAAGTACCTATAAGATATCCAGTACCTGTCCAAATTAGTATATCTAAAAAACTATATTTCATATTTTTATATTTTATAATATAAAAGTAAGCTTTAAATTATATTATTAAAAATTAAAATTATTTCTAGTAGCTATAGGACCAGTTGATCTAGTATTATAGCCTATATTATTAGATTTTTCCCAAAATTGGTCTAATTGATTACTATTATCAATATTATTACCTATATTATTATCGATATTATTACCTATATTATTACCTATATTATTCATAACTCTATCTCTAAGTAAATCGTCAATAGAAGACATTAATTGTTCATCATTTTGTGTAAATTGAGTTTGTAATGATTGATTTATTGGTATAGGTTGATTTGGGTGAACAGGAACTACTGGCTGTAATCCGGATGCTTCTAAATTATTATTATTATCATTAGAATTAAATCTACTTGGGGTTAATGCACCATTATGAGCCGAAGTGTGAGTACCTATTTGTGTTATTGGTTGATTATTGACAGTAGAATTAATTTGATCGATAATAGAATTTTGTGAATTAATTATATCATTTTGTTGATTGATTTTATGTGAATATTTATCGATAATTAATTTATATTTTTTTATGATATTTTTATGTTTAATTAATGACATATAATTACTTTCTAAAAATACTTTATAATATAAAGTATAAAGAGCTAATATAATAATCAATAATATAAATAATTGTTTTAGTGAAAGATTAACATTATTATTAATTTTAAACATAATACTTTAATATAAATAGAGAAAATTAATAATATATTTTTTGTAATAGAATATTAGGAATAAAATTATGGCCGACAATGGTTTAGTAAAAAATGGATTTGTAACAGATAGTTTTAAAAAATATATAACTAGTACGATTAGAAATAATATTCTAATAAATCTAAATATAGATGAATTTAATAAAATTATAAAAATGTTAATTGAATTAATAAATTATATAGCAATGAGATTAAATTTTGATTTTGATAATATAGGATCATATGAATATCAATTAAAACAAAATAATAATCGTGATTTATATGCTATATTTAATTTATTATTACCATATATTGATGATAAAGAAGGAACATATTCATTACACAAAAAAATCGAGAATATATCTGACATAACAAGTAAGAAAAAGAATGAAAGTCTAGAACAAGGATTTATAGAGCCAACAGATGATATAGTTAATGATAATATTACAAAAAATCCATATCTTATAACAAATTTACAATTTAATAGACATTATAATAAATTAATTAAAACTAAAAAAAAAAGTGTATTAGAAGTAAATAATGAAGTTGATAATAAACAAGATTTTTTTAATTATATAGCTGAAACATCTCAAACACATTTAAAAAAATATATAAATAATGATAATGCATATTTTTATGAATATTATTATACTATAGATGATATTTACAATAATTTTTATTTATTACTAAATTCAATAGATCAAATATCAAATAAATTATATGTAAATTGGATAAATATTAGACCAATTACATGGAATTATAGAGATTCAAAATTATATAAAAATAGTTTTTATTATGATATAACTGATAAACAATTTAAATTAAAAGATGGATCTAAATTAGATGTTTATAATCCATTAAAAATATATTATGAAAATTATAATGAAGATAATGATGAAATAGTTTACAAAAAAAGCGACAATACATATTTTGATACTAGAGGTATATCATGTGGTGATATTTATAATATGATACATCATGAGTTATATTATGGGATCAAAGATTATAAATGGTTAATTTATGATTTGCCAATTAATAATAAATATAATGTAAACATATATTGGGAATTAATAATTACATTATTTGATGAGATAGAGTCATATTTAAAAAATGATATTGAATTTGATTTAATTCAAAATAGTAATGAAAAAGTAATTATAAAGTGGAATCAAATTAAGAATAAATTATCATCTGAAATTTTAGATAATCAAATCATTAAAGATTTAGTTTTAAATTTGTTATACTTTTTACAACGTAAATTTAGTTTAATTTATCAAATTAAAGAATCATTTATTAAACTTGATATAGATAAAAATGTTCAAAAAATAGATGATGAAGATCATATATTAGAATTAATTGATACAGATTTAGATAATGACAAAAATAAAATAACTGAAATACCAATAGAACAATTAATAGAATCATGGAATTCATTAGAAATAAAATATTTATATGAATTTTTAAGAGAGACAATTAGAGATTTTAAGAAAACATGGTATGGATATCAAATTGTAGTAAATAACAATTATTTACCATCATTATCTATACCTTTTGAATTGAATATGACAATAACTGGATTAAATAAACCAGTTAGACTAACATATAAGAATATATATAACTGGGCAAAAAGTGTAATAATTAATGTATATAGTTCAGATGATAAAAGTAATACTAAAAAAATAATAATAGACAAATTATATTATTATAAACAATATAATTGGTATAGTTTAGAAGACATAAAATTAAAAGATGAATGTAAATATAGATCTGAATTTATAGAAACTATAAATAATGCAGATAATGATTATTTTAGAATAACTAGAGTATTAAGAACAAAAACATTCAAAGACATATCATTAAACAGTAACACAATTCTTATAATAAATAATAGTATATTTGAAAATATTAGAGCAAATTTAAAAGATATTATTTTTGAATGTTTATTAATTAGAGGAACATTAAATGAATTTGTAATTGATAGAGAATGTACTGATAAATTATTATTAACTGAAGATTATACAACAAAAAATGCAAGACGTATTAATGCAGTTAGAAAAAATATTTTTAACAAAGATAATGTAGAAAAATATAAAAAATCTATATATTATTTAACTGGAGAACCATATGAAAACTTACCATTAATAATTAAAAAGAATGAGAAACCAATTACATATTTTGAAGCATTAGAAACAGGTACATGGTATACCTTTTATGCTATGGATTGGATAGCTCAAATTAATTTTTTTCATAGATATATTAATAATAGAGTATTATATGTAACTGGTGCAACTGGTGCAGGTAAATCTTCACAAGTTCCAAAATTATTATTATATGGTTTAAAAATGATTAATAATAATAACAAAGGTAAGGTTGTATCTACTCAACCACGTATATCACCTACAGTATCAAATGCAGAACAAATATCAGAACAAATGGGTGTACCAATAAAAGCATATTCTAAATCATTTGATACACCAGTTAAAACATTTTTAAGTTATATACAATATAAAACATCTAGTAATTCTCATCTTGGATTAAAACAAAAATATTATTTTAAGGAAATGACAGATGGTTCTTTAGTTGAAGAATTAATTAATAATCCATTATTAAAGAAAAATATTAAAGAAGTAGAAGATGATAATTTTGAAGATAGATATACGCAAGAATTTAAAGTTGATGAAAATAATTATGATATAGTAATAATTGATGAATCGCATGAACATAATAAAAATATGGATATAATTTTAACATTGATGAAATATACAACTTTTTGGAATAATTCCATTAAATTAGTTATTATTTCAGCTACCATGGATGATGATGAACCAATATATAGAAGATATTTTAAAGACATTAATGATAATATGATGTTTCCTATTAATCATTACAATATAAATAATTATTATATATCAAAAAGACTACAAGAATATATTGCTTTAGATAGAATAACAGTAGATAGACGTATACATATTTCACCACCAGGAGAAACAACTCAGCATATTGTAAAAGATATATATTTAGAAAAAGACACAATAAATTACCAGGAAGCAGAATATGAGGGTATACAAAAAGTATTAGAATTAATAGGTAAAAAGGCACAAGGAGATATGTTATTTTTTACATTAGGTGAATTACAAATTAGAAAAATTGTATCAGAATTAAATAATAATACACCACCAAATGTAATCGCAATTCCTTTTTATAGTGAATTACCCGATTTTTGGAAAATTTTAGGTGAAAAAACAGGACAAATAAAAGATTTTGATGTACATAAAGATGATTTATTTGTAGAAATAAAATTAAAAGGTTCTGGTAGAAAAGTACCAATAGGAACATATAAACAAGTTATTGTAGTTGCAACTAATGTAGCAGAAGCATCTATTACTATTGAAAAATTAAAACATGTTATAGAAACTGGATATTATAATAGTATTACTTATAATAGTATTACCAGATCAACTGAAGCGAAAGTTGCACCAATTACAGAAGCAAGTCGTTTACAAAGAAGAGGTCGTGTAGGTAGAGTTTCCGATGGTATAGTATATTATATGTATGAAAAAGGCAGTAGAGAAGAAAATAAACCATTATACAATATATGTTTATCAAATATTAAAGATGATTTATATAAATTACTAAGAGAAAAACATGATGAAGATTTTTATATTAATAATAAATTAAAATTTTTAGATAATAAATGTTTAAATGATTACTCTTTAAAAATTGAAGATGTTACTGATGTTCAAAATATTAGATCAATTTATAGAAAATATTATAATGGTAATTATTTAGCAAATGTAGTTAAAGAAAATATGAAAGGTATTACCAACAAAATAAAAAAAAGTAGAATAGAAAATATATTTAAATTTATTGATTATCATTATGTAACACAATCATTAGTATCAAATTATAGTTTATTAACTGTTAATCATGGTGAAGAGTCATTGGGCATATATAATACAGAAATTAATATACATGATAGATATGAAACTGGATATAATATGGTTTCTATTTTAGATTTGTGTGGGACATTTCATATAATTCATCCAAGTGAAAATATTGCATATAGACATATATTAACAGGTGAAATTAATAATAAGTTAAATTATAATATTGGTAAATTTAATAGAGATTTTATAATTAAAACTTTTTCTTATTTATCAATGATGTATTATTCAAGAATGATTATACCATATAAAGTAGGAAGTCAAATTATTAAATATGATTTAACAAATGTAGATGATTATGAATTATCAAATTATAGGGTGTATCGTGGAACTACAAATTATAAAATATCATTATATCCACAATATAGAGAATTAAAAAATTTAGTAATGTGTGATAGTACAATTCCAATTCAAATTGTTAATGATATTTTTGATAAAACTATTATGGAAGAACGTTTTAAATTTATTTATAATCTATTAGAACTAACTGATATTGAACTAAAAGATGATTCATTTAAAAGAGGATGTATTAAAGCATTAATTTATGGTAAACTAATGGGTATTGAAGATGATATTTGTGGAGTTGTTGCAGTTTTACTAGTATATGGTCCAGAAATGAAAAAATTAATTCCAGAGATGATAGTTCAAGGTAAACCAAAATTTAATTTTAATAAAAGTCCAATAAATCAATTTAAAAATAATTATGGGGATATTATAACTTATTATTATTTATTCAAAAGTTTACAAAACGATTTTAAAGATCTTAAAATTTGGTCAAAAATGCAAGAAAATATTTTAGTATTTGATGATCAATATGATATTGTTAAAAATGAATACTTAGAAATAAAAAAAGATATATTAAATAAAATTAAAAATAAAGATAGCGACGCGTGGTCATTATCATCTAAATATAATTTAGATTTTAATAAATTTGATTTAATACAAAAAAGTGATCAAAAAGAAGAGTTATCTAGTTCTAAAGGCAAAAAAAATTATATAAAAGAGCAAGTTAAATCATTACAAAATAATTTAAATGAGGAAGATATTATAAGAATAATAATATGGTGTAAGTCAAGAAATTTAGATCCAAAGAATATATCAAAAGTAATAAAAACTTATTTAGATTTAAAAAATAAATTATCTATGGAAAGTGAACAATTTAATTGGTTTACGACACAAATAAAAGTAAATAAGGAACAGTTAATTGAAGAAAATATTATAAAATGTTTTTTATTAAGTTTTATAGAAAATGTTTTATATTATGACAATATAAAGACGGAATATGTAAATATTTATAATAATATAAAATATGGTGATAAAAAATTATTTCCTGGTTCAAAAATAAATGATAGAACTATATATCCAAATAAATATGTTCTTTATCTAGTAAAAAGTAATGACAATTATCCAATTAATATTAATAATATTAAAATAGAATGGTTATTTGAAATTGTTCCTGAAATTGTTAATCCAAAAAATAGAGAGGTTACATATGTTGATTTCGCAAATGTTTCATTTTATTATGACTTATATAATAAATATTCAAATAAATATATTGAAGAATTAGCTGAAACAAAACCATCAATATATGAAAATAATCTACCAAATTATTTTAAACAAATTTCTAAAATGTAAAAGGATTGTTTCCAAAAAATTGAATTTTAATCTATAATTTATAATAAACATCATATATATATTATAAATTATGAATATATTAGAAGATATATTGTTTATAAATAGTGATAATTTAAATGAAATTAATATCGACTCAATTTTTGAGAATAAACTTAAAATTGACGATTCAATTAATTTTGATTATTCATTAACCATCAATATTAATAATTTAATAAATTTAGATGAATATTATGTTATTGGATCAAAAATTTCTAAAGATGATTATAATGTATCAGAAGTTATAAATGGTGTAATAATTAGTGTAAATAATACTAATTATTTCTTAACCACATATGTTCCAAATGCAAATTTATCTAAAGATTTTAGTATAACCTATGGACCATCTAATCAACAATTAGAAATAACTAATATTATTAATCAATATATGTTTAACTTATCGGCTTTTGAAATAAAAAATTTTAGAGAAAGTTCAACTATTTATAAATATAATTTAAATACAATTACAAATAATATTATTAGTAATCGTAAAAGTGATAGTGCATATATATTATTAGAAAATAATCTAAATAATGCTGTTGAAATACCATTAAATTTATTTTCATATGAATTTATCAAAAATAAGCATCCAAAATTACCTAATATATTAGTAATTAAAATATCATTAAAAAATGATATTGATATAGACATTAATATATCTGATATCTATCCAGGTAATGCAATTATTAGAAAGTATCAAAATAAAAATAAATTATTAGGTATTATTTCTAGTATTGAATTAACAGAAGATGGATGTGATATTATGTTAATTTCAAGTTATACTATTTTATTCTTTTTACGTTTTATCAAAGGTAATAAATTAACAAATTTATGGTTTGATATTGATATTGATAATAATATTATTACAAACATCTATAAAAATTCATTACCTTTTCTAATAGACAAAAATAATATTGAATTAGGAGATCAACTATTAACAATAGATGATAAAATTATTATAAATGGATGTATTTATGATGAAATTACTAATATTTTTATACCATTACATACATATATATGGTATAATCAATATTTAGGAAAAGGAAATATAAAAAGTCTGACTAGTTCTGATGCTAAAGAAGTATATAATATATTAATAAAAAAAAAAGATCAAAGTATTGTTAGTATAAATTATCCATACATAAATATAGATAATATTATGACAGTAGGATTTAACCATATTCCAGGAGCATTTAATTTGTCAGATAAAAGTTTTATCTTTCAATATATTTCATTTGAATTAATAGATTATTTATTAGATAAATCAATATTTTTAGAAGGTGATTTAATAAACAAATTATTTGATACTCCATTTGACGAAAAAGATAATGATATTATCATCTCGAAATTTGACTCAAAAAGTTTAAGTATAATTTATAGCAATATTTATAATCTAATTAATAGAACAAATGATAATATGGTTAGTACAAAAATATTATTTTTAGATAAAGTTTGTAATGAAGATATCAGATCATTATCTGATATTGCAAAATATTTTTATAAAAATGAAAATATCAGTAGATTAATTAAATCATATGGAATTGTAGTAAAAGAAAGTAAACCAGTAACTGCAAGAATAGACAATGATAAAATTAATTTCGAAATTATTATTTAATATTATCTTTTTTTATATAAATTAAAATCTATTTTATAGTATATTCAATATATGAGCACAGATACATATATGTTAAACAATAGATATAACTATAATCCTGAAAAATGGGGACCAAAAGGATGGTATTTTTTAGATACCATTATATTATCATATCCTGAAAATCCTACAGAAAAACAAAAAGAAGACTTTATAAACTTTTTTTCATTAGTAGGTTATATGTTACCATGTTATAAATGTAGAATAAATTATAATAAACATTTAGAAGCAAATCCACTAACAGTTGATACATTACAAAATCGTGAATCTATGATAAAATGGTGGTTAGGTATACATAATATGTCTAGAGTAAGTATTGGAAAAGATAGTTATTCAATTGATGATTTTAATAATTTTTATACAAATGATTTTAAAACGAATAATAATAACAATATTGAAAATACAAAAAATGTAGTTTATGTATGTATATTTTTAATATTAGTATTATGGTTCAAAGACTATTTATTTAAAAATAAATTTTAACAAATTATTTAAAAAGTGTATTATTATATAATATTATGAATTATCTATTTATTTTTTTAAATATATTATTATTTGCTAATGCTTTGAATCAATTATCTTTTAGTGGTGGTGGTTCTTTTGGTGCTGTTGAAATTGGGATTCTTAAAAGACTTAATGAAATTCAGCCAATAAAATACGATTTATATACTGGTATATCAGCTGGTGCATTAAATTCTGGATTTCTTTCTTACTATGATAATTTAAACTTAGGAATTAAAAATGCAGACATCTTATATTCAAAAATAAAAAATCATATGATTTATGATGTTATTCCAAATACTGGATTATCATTATTTAACACTGAACCATTATATAACACTCTTAGTAAAATAATAAAAAATATGCCAAATCAGCCAAAAATTCATACACTAATTGGTGCAACAAACTTATATTCAGGTAAACTCGATATATATAATTTCGAAGATCAAAATGACAGTGATAAAGTATTGCTACTTATGTCATCATCAGCTATTCCAGGTATTTTCCCTCCAATTAGTTTTAATAAACAATTATATGTAGATGGTGGTACACTAAGTAATGAATTAATTGAAGTAGAACATGATAACAATTATTTAAATATAACATTTATTACACCATATGAAGATGTTGAATATGACAATACTTTAATAACTTCTATTAAAGATATATTATGTAGAACTATTAAAATAATTGTAAGTAATTTCAATAATCCGATGGCATCTATAAATGAAAACTGTAAAATTCCTATTGGAGAGATTAATAAATATTATGTTCCATCAGAAGTTTTAAAAGGATATAGTATTCTTAATTTTAATAATGGTGCAGAATTAATAGATATTGGATACAAAAATATGGTAAGTAAACGTTTTAACATATGTTAAAGATAATTTAAAGATATTATATTATATAAATTATAATGCAATATCCTTATATTCAAATACGATAATTATATAGAACAGTATAATGTATATTGTTCTATTCCATAATATTTTATTATGATTTTAGTATCTAAATATTTATAAATTATTATAAACATAATTATAAATATTTTTCTAAAATTATAGTATGGAAAATAATACAAATTTAACATTTGAAAATTATATTAAAGAATATTATTCAAGTTTTATATGTATATTTAATAAATCATCATACATAGATAAGTCTATTTTAATATTATTAAGATCAATTCATATTCTTTTAGTTTTGTTTATCTTATTAGGTGTATTTTTACCAAAAAATCATCTATTAACACATATTACTGTATGTTTTATTGTTTTGTTTAACCTTAGTGCATATAATGATGATACTTTTATAAATAATCATATGTTTAACATATTAAATAAAAATAAAGAAAGAATATCAGATAAAGATGTTATAAGAGCTAGTCAATTAGTTCCATTAAATAATAAAAGTTGTAAAATAATAGTATTTTTATTAATGTTAGTATCTGTATTTAGTTATATTTATCCTGAATATTCATTAAATTCTCTTTTAAAAAAAACAGATAATAAACTTAAAAATATAGACGTTGATGAAAATATTAAAAATGATCAATTAATTATTACTGAATTTAAATTATTAAATAACACAGATGGTGAAAACTCAAGAGTCGTTACTCCTCCAAAGGGAGCTTCATGTAAAAATAATTTTAAAATTGTAAAAACTAATAATAATATTAATGCTAATGAATTAGTTAATATTGATATTGTAAGAGATCATAAATTAGAACCAATTATTATAGAAAATAATAATTCAGAGTCTATAAATTTTAATAATATAAGTTCGGATTTAGATATATTTAATAAAATAGAGCCAATTAAGGTTGAATTTGTACGAGGAGTAACAAATCAACCTCGTGTAAGAGGAGTAACAAATCAACCTCTAATAAGACCTACACGTATACATAAAACAGATGTTAATTTAAACAATATAATACCTGAAACAAATAATCAAGTAAACATAAATAAAATTAGAGAAAGTTTAAGAAAATTTAATGATATTTCCTTATAATTTAATTAAAAATTATAATGGGATATCATTAAATACAAACACTAATTATTTAGAAAAAAAGATTTAATTAATTTTTAAATTTGTAGTAATTTATTCCATAATAATTTATGTTATATTAATATGGAACAAATTAAAGAATTATTTGATAAATTAAAACAACAAAAAATAGATGAAGTTATTGAACTTATCGATAAATATATGAAAAATGAAGATAATGATATTGATTTGAATATGAGAGATAGTAGTAATATGTATTTAATTCAATATGCAATTATATTTAATAACATAAAATTAGTAAAAAAACTTATACAATATGAATGTCGATTAGATTTTATAGATACAGATGGACATACTATTTTATATACTTGTATTCGTATGGGATATAATAATATTGTAAAATTATTAATAGAAGATACAAGTTTAGTTGGTATACCATTAACAGATATTGATGATAAAAAAGGTGAAATTCCACTACATTATGCAATTCAATATGATAATAATGAAGCATTTGATTTATTAATAATAAATAGTACATTAATAAATAAGTTAAATGTCAAAGGCTTAGCACCATTACATTTAGCAATTAAAAAGAAAAATTATTATGTTATTGAAAAATTATTAAATTTAAATAATGTCAATATAAATATACAAACTAATATTGGTGAAACACCACTACATATCGCAACAAATTATGAAGATACACATATAATTAATAAAATATTACAAAAATCAGATCTTAAAATTAATATTGTTGATTATGAACATCAAATTAGTCCATTAATGTATATTGTTACTTTAAATAATATAACTTTAACTAAATTATTATTAGAAAATGGAGCAGATCCGCATATTCAAGATGCTTTAGGTAATTCATCTTTACATTTAGCAATAATAGAATATAATGTTGATATAGTAAATTTACTTATTAGCAAATTTAACAAGTTTAATTTATTAAATATAGAAAGTTTAACACCATTTCATCTATTAGTTAGTACAAATAAAACGGATTATAATAAAATTAAACTATATAATATTGATTTATTAATTAATAATACAAATTTAAATATTCAAGATGTTAATGGTAATACAGTATGGCATCTTTTTGCAAAAAGTGGATTATGGTATCCATTAAAGAATTTATTAATGAATAAGAAAAATAATTTATTTATAAAAAATAATCAAAACATTACTCCATATGATATTGTTAAAGACATAAAAAATTTTGATATTTTATTAGATATTATTATAAATAGTTATTATAATATGTTAGATAAAAGTGTTGATTATATAAATAGTTGGGAAAAAGACTGTGTCGATGGAACATTAAATAAAAATAAATGTTTTATTGAAATAAAAAAAAATATTTTAAATAAAGTATCATCAGTTCCTGTTAAAAAGACATCATATTGCAAATTAACGATAGATAATTTAGATAATAATATAATGTTTACAACATTTACTGGCGTCGCTTTAGATGTAATATGTGGTTTATTTATGGTTCAAAAAATGAATAATAATATAATGAGTACATTAAACAATATGAATTTAATAGATAATGAACAGATAACAAAATATTATACACAAATGGGAATAAAAAAAAATAATGTTGATTTTATGAATTTTGAGATAATATGGTTGTATCAAAATATATTTTATCCAAGTGGATTTGAAAACTTAATTAATAAATTTAAACATAATGATAAAATGTATTTTATTTGTCCAATTGGTATTGAACTTGATAATGGCGCACATGCAAATATTTTATTAATTGACAAAGAAAATAAAACAATTGAACGTTTTGAACCAAATGGTCATGATACACCACCTAGTTTTAATTATAATGGAATTTTAATGGATAATATATTAAGTTCTTATTTTAAAAAATTACTTAATGATTATAAATATATTACTCCAAAAGATTATTTACCTAAAATCGGTTTTCAATCTTATGAAAATATAGAATATTATAAAACTAGAAAATTAGGAGATCCTGGTGGTTTTTGTGCTGCATGGTGTTTATGGTATGTTTTCAATCGTATTAAATATAATGATATCAAAAATGTGGATTTAGTATATAATTTAATAAAAATAATAAAATATAATAATATGTCTTTTAAAAATATTATTAGAAATTTTTCAAAACAAATCTCCGATTTTAGAGATAGTATTATTAATATATATGGTTTAGATATAAATGATTATTTAAATAATCAATATAGTACTAATAACCTACAATATATTCAAAAATATATTAATCAAAATATTTAATCATTTAATAACACTTTATTGTAATTTGAATAATATTTTAAATTATGTGCTAAAAATAATATCATTTCATCTAATAATCTTAATCTATTAATATGATATGGTCTTATTATTTTTTGAGCTTCATCATATGTAAACCAATCAATTGCACCTATCTCTATTTTTTGACTTGGTAAATCTAAATTTAAATTTTCCATTTTTCCAATACTTAAATAATATGAATGTTTATAATTTATGTTGTTTGTACCTATAAATATCTCATTTAATGGATATATTCTATCCATTACTTCTATTTTATTATAGTTTATACCGGTTTCTTCTGTAAATTCTCTTAAAGCACAATCTATATTTTTCTCATGTAAATTTCGTCGTCCTTTAGGGAAACCCCATTCCGGTTGATCATACTCTATATTAATATTATTATCTAATCTTTCAAAGATATTATTTTTAAAAATATAATCAAATTTAGCTTTTGAAATTCCGTATTCTTTTAGATGAACTTTAATATATATATGTTTATCTTTTGCTGACAATTTGTCTAAATTTATTTGATACTGAGATTCATTAATAGAATCGAGATTATTAATTATATTTTCATCTAATGGTAAATCATTATATTTTCCATTCCATAAATTATGCCATATATCATCGAATGTATTTGATTTTAAATAATTAATTTCTGTTTTTGTCATCTGATTTAATAAAAAAATAATTGCATCGTCTTTACTTTCATCATACCTACCACGAACAAATTCAATATAACCTACTGTATTTTTTCTTCTTATCATTAAAATTTTTAATTTATTTTTTACTATTTCAATATATCTATCAATATCATCATTACATGTTAATAACTCATTATTTTTATCATTAAATTTTTGTAGATATATATTCTTAATATGATAATTGTTTTGTTTATATTTTGTTGCTATATTTTTTATTACATATTTATTTGAAAATAATGTATCTAATTTTAAATCATGTAAATATAAATTTATTATTCCTAACGATGTTATCGGTTCTTTACATTTTTTATATACATGTCCATATTTACCACAATTACTACAATATGTTTTAATCTTTTTTTCATCTTTAGATAGATCATCATATTTATCATTATGCGTTGTAGCATTAAATTCATCATTTATAATACTTGATAAAGATTTTGTATAATTATTAATAAAATCCATTTATTCCTACTTATTTTTTAGACATTTATTTTTAAATTGTATCAAATTTATTTTATATATTTATTTTTTTTATATATTAATTATTTAAATTTATTCAATCATTCAAAAAATCTATTAATTACTAATAATCAATATTATATATAGAAGTTACTAATTTATAAATTTTAAAACAATTATCTGTTATTTCATCATTATTAAATATATTCGTTAAAATTATTTTTTTTAATTCATTAAATGTCTTAAATTTATAATAATTTGTTTCATAATTTGATGTTATATAAATTTCATTCGAGATAAATAAAATTTCCATATTACATATATCTGTAATCACATAATTTCCAAGATATATAGTTAAACTTAAACAATTAATGCCATTGTCAAAATAAATTGGATAATAATCTATATTATCTATTAATTCATAATAATAATATAGATTATCGTCCATATTATCATCAATATCATTAAGGTAAATTATCTTAATTTCTTTAAAAAAATTATATAAGTCTATATAATTCATTTTATTATCATCATTGATTAACAATTTTATTTTATTATCATTATTCATATATAATAATTTACAAGTTAACTTTAATTAATTATTATTTAAATATAAGCATATATTACTAAATTATATAATGTCAAATTCACCAAACAATAATAATCATAATAATAATAATGATGATAATAATAATTATTATGATGACTGGTTAAATCAACCTTATTATTATAATGATACGCATTTAGAGTCGACACTATGTCCATGTTCAAAGACTATCACTTGTACTAAAGTAATTGATTTATTAACAAATAATATTGTTTTACTAAGTAATATAAAACAAAATAATTTAATTACTTTACAATCAGAATTATTTAAAAGTCAAAAACATAATGAAGAATTAACTGTTCAACTTACTACTGAAAAACGTAAAAGATTATCATTACAAGATGAAATTATGGAATTAGAAGAAGATAAACAAGTAAAAAAACAAAAATTTAGTAATAAATATGAAACTAAATATTATAAAAAAAACAGAGATTCGTATTCTGATGATAAAATTAATGAAATATTTAATAATCTTAAAACAATAAAAGATATAATTAAATTAAAAAAAGATTTTAAATATTATCGTCATATTAATAAATTACAAAAATTATATAATACTATTCCAGCATTAGAAAAATTAAATGATATGATTGGTCTTAATGATTTGAAAAATGATTTATTTAAAGTTATTATATATTATGTACAAAATAACCATACAGATGAATATTTACATACTATAATACAAGGTCCTCCAGGTGTTGGTAAAACTGAATTTTCTAAAATTTATGCAGATATTTTTGTTAGACTAGGTATATTAAAATCAGATAGTTTTATTGAAATTAAAAAAGATGATTTAGTTGCTAAATATTTAGGTCAAACATCACATCGTACAAAGGAACTGTTAGAAAGAGGTATGGGTGGTGTTATATTTTTAGACGAAGCCTATTCATTAGGTAATGCTGAGAAGAGAGATTCATTTGCAAAAGAGGCTATTGATATGATTAATCAGTATTTATCAGAAAGAAAAAATGAATTTATGTTTATAATTGCAGGTTATGAAGAAGATTTAGATGCATGCTTTTTTTCATTTAATAGAGGTCTCAAACGTAGATTCTCACATAAATTTACTATTGAAAAATACAATGAAATTGAGTTAGCAGAAATATTTAAATTAAAAATGATTAATATTGGATATGTTATAGATACAGAAACTTTACCAGATAATAAATATTTAGATTTTTTTAAGAAAAATTATAAAAAATTTGAAAACTTTGCTGGTGATATCGAACGTTTATCTAATTATATTAAATATGAACAAAGTTTTAGATGTTTTAAATCTAATAAAAATAATAAAGTTATTACAATTGATGATTTAGTATCAGCATTAGGTAAATTTAAAGAATCAAATAAATATGAACCGCCTATGGGTATGTATGTTTGATGTTTAATCATCATACAAATTTTAAATAAATTTAATATATAGCTTTTAAAAAATATTAAATTTATAATAAATATAAAATTATTATAAAATCAATTATAATGATTAAACAATCAAACCATAAATGTCTCTGTTATACTAATTTATTACTTATTATATCTTTGTTTTATTTTTTATTTACTAGACAAAAAATCAAAACAATTAATTTTGAATATATATTAGCATTATTTATTATACCAACAATTATATGTTCCCAACTTTTTTGGAATAATCCTATAAAACAATCAAACATTCATAAAATAGATGCTATAATTGCAAAGATAACAATATTATCATTTATAATATATACGCTTTTATATAAATTCAAAATTAGTTATTTATTTGTTTTATTAGCATCTATTGTGTGTTTTTATTTTAGTAATTATTATTCTAATAAAGAATGGTGTTCAAATCAACATTTATTTTTTCATGGCTTACTCCATATATGCTGTTTTATCGGCACTTTTTATGCTTTTGCTCCCGCTGATGAGTCGTTAATCCTCAAAAAAGGGAGGTTGCAGGCAGTTTAATACTAATATACTTAAATAAACCAATATTTTTAAGTATATTATTTATATATATTATATTTAGATTATTAATTATTTATTATTACACTCAATGAAATTAATGGTCTTTTATTACCATCTAAATCAATAAAGATATGTTTACTTGTTTTTGCTGGTAATAATTCACCTGTTAAACCTGCTTGAATTATTTTTATTTTAGTTATATCGTTTGTTTCATGTGGTATAATCGATTCAGAATCATAATTTACTAAAAGTACATATTCTTCTTGTTTTCCTAATTCTTTTAATATATTTAATCTATGATGACCGTCTAAAATGACAAAATTTTTAGAATCAACAATCATAGAAGGTAAAACAAAATAATCGTTTCCATTTAGATATTCTAATAATTTTGATTTTCTTTCAATTATATATTCTTCATGAGACTTTATTTTGTCTAAAGGAATTTTAACAATTCCATAAACTAAATTTTTAGGTAAATTAAAATAATATTCTGGTACTTTAATTTTATTTAATTTTACATCATATAACATTTTAAATAAAACATCATTTGATTGAGAACATCTAACTGCAAATCTTAGATGAGTTGGTTGTTGATAACCTGATTTTCCGTGCCTTACTGGTATACCATATTCTAGAGATTTTGAATAGATTATATCTGCAATATCTACAAATTTAAAATCGACCCATAACCATGATAGAAAATTATTCCCTTTTACTTCTGCAAAAGGGAATAGCCTTACTATTTCAGTTTCAATTTGCTTTCTTAATATTGGTGTTTGTTTCCAAGTTTCTTCAATGTAATCTTTATCAGCTAAACATCCTTTTAGATATTGGTAAGATAAAATATTTGCTGACCATGGTGTTTTATATTTTTCAAATTGTTTAATTAAATTAGAATCAAAACATACTACAGAACCAAATCTTAAACCAGTACAAGAAAATATTTTTGTCCATGATTGAACTAAAATTACATTAATATTTTTATTGGTTTTTAGTGACTGAATATAATTCGATTCTGATAAAAAACTTTGACTATACCAATCTTTACCATACCAAAAACACATAGACTCATCTAAAATGATTGTAGATCCTGGACTAAATTCATCGATTCTTTTTTTAATGTCATCCTTACTATAAAAATCACCAGTTGGATTATTTGGATTAATAATTAATAAGATATCACCAGTATGCTCTTCAGTTAATTCATTTGCTAAACAACAACGTTCATATTCCATATATTGAACTTGATTAAATTTTGAGTATGTAGTATATTTATTTAATTTAATTAATGTTCTAATTACCAAATCTATTAACTCTGATGCACCATTACCCCACATTATATTCGATTCATCAACGCCTAAAAAATCTAATCCTTCCTTAAAAAAAAATTTATCTTCACTTGGATAATGATTAATTTGAAGAATATTAGAGATGATTTTTTCAATTCCATTTTTATTTGGACCAAGAAAGTTAGTTGTTACACTATAATCTTCTATTAATTCTTTAACATTATATATATCTGATCCCCCATGTTTGAGCATATAAGTATAATTTATTTAAAATTAAAATATCTTTAAACTATTTTTAGTAATAAATTAATTTTATTTTATTAATAAAAAACAAAATAATTAAAATTAACTTATTTATTTTGTTTTAACTTCATGTAAAGTTTCAACCCTCTCTTTGGAATAGTAACTACTCATTTCTTTTAGATTTCTTGGATATATGACATATTTTTATCTGGTATATTTGTTGGTACTACACCTTCATCAATAGTTTCATCTTCATTTAGATGAGTATATTTATTTGTTGATACAGTAATTTCATCATTATCATCTTCAAATTCTCTATACATATATTTATTAATTTCTTCTTGAACGACCATATCTTCGATAAATCCCATAACACCTATATGTGTATCGCCATTAAAAGATCTTTTAGATCTAATAGATATCTTAATATAATCACCAGGTTCTAAAACTTTATTATTTCTTTTATAGACGACACCCCCTAGATTATTTAGAGTAAAATTAATACTAATATCAGTAAATTTAATTAATGCAACAACAGGTCCATTTTGTGCCATGATAACTGATTTGAATATTTGGTCAACTTTACAAATAATTAAATTATTTGGTATAGGAATACAAACTTTAGCATTATATGTTATTTTGAAATTTACATTACCCGTTAAATCTTCTGGTAATAAATAGCCGTTTTTATATTCAACTATATCTAAAACTTTACAAATATAACCTATATCAATGCATTTTTTTTCTACTTTTTCTTTTAGATTCTTTTTAAGATGTAAATATAATTCATTATTTAATTGCCATGGAAATATAGTAACTATATCATGAAGTTTAAGATCGATAAAGATTTGTTCTAGGCTCATTAGATATTTTATATATAGATATTTTTAAGTAATATTTATAATAAATTAATTTTCAATAATTTCATTTGAATAAATCACTTTAACCTACAATATTATTATGATTATTGTTTAATTGATTATTACGTCTATTATACATATTATTTATCATATTTATTATTATCTGAATGTAATTGTTTTGCATATTCATTAAATTGTTGTATATGATGTTATTAAATTGATCATTATGTAATATATTCTCAATACTGTTTAGAACATTTATTAGTTCATTTTCATTTTCATTTTCATTTTCATTAATATTATTATGAATAACTAATATAATATTTATAATACGGTTTCTCATCATATTCCAATTATCATCTTGTAATAAATTGATATTATTAATAATATTATTCCAATCATTTAAAAGATTATTTAACATGTTAATATTCATATCTATATTAACATTTTGGTTATGATATACTACTTGATAATTATGTGCATAATGAGCATGATTATTAATGATATTGTTGTTGTAATTATTAATATAATTATTATCATTGATGATATAATTATTATTATTAATGATATTGTTATAATTATTGATGTTTATGTTATCATTGTTGATTATTTCATCTTCATCCTCATCATCTTCATTATTATGATGAATATGTAATCTAAATTCATCACTGAATACACTACGACAGACAGCACATCTATCAATCATTCGAATACATTCAGGGCAAAAACGATGAAAACATTCGGTAAAACAGGAAGCATGATCAGTTTGGCATATTAAACACATATCATCGATAGGTACTACTTCAACTGTTAGATCCGTGTTATCGATAGGTACTACTTCAACTGTTAGATCCGTGTTATCGATAGGTACTATTGCATCATATTGATTAATTATATTGATATACTCATATTCTATGATGATATTATTGATATTTTGGGACATTTATTAGATAAGATAATAATTATTTATAATTAATATTAAAAATAATTATTTCATTTTTTATATAAACAATATATAATATATTAATAAAATTATTCGATTATGATAGTCCATATATTATTTTGTAAAGTAAATCCTGATTTTTTAATATAATCAGTATATTCTTCTAAATCTTTTTTATCATTAGTTAAAGTAATTTTATATCTAGCAAAGCGTTTATCTCTAGAACCTTCGAAAATACCTTCTTTAATATTTTCATGTTTATGGGTAAGTGAAATAGAAATTTTAGATTGTAAATTATCGATGATGTATTTAATTCTATCCTCTAAATTTAATGGAAATTCATATTCAGAATGGTTTGTTGGAATAATCATATAAACATAATTATTTTTTTCTTTAGCTAAACTATATTTTTCTAAAAATAATAATCTATTGCGAATTAATTGACAAATTGAAAAACGCGTATCATCAATATATTTATCAAGATTAGTAACACCAATATCTGTAGCTATTTTAATTAATAAATCTTTATCTTTACTTGTATTACATACTGCACCCTTTAAACTTGGAATACCTGTACCACGTTTCTTTAATAAAATCTTTTCTCTTTTAGGTCTTAATTTAAATACATCTTCATTATGTTCAACAATTGATTTAACTCTAGATGATCCTTTATCGATAATACCAACATATAGAAATTCTTCTTTCAAATTATAATATTCCATATTTGAGAAATCATATGAAGAAGATTTCATTGACATTGATTGGTTATTTTTGTCTGTTGTTTCATTATTATTATCAACATTTGCTTTTTTAAATGCTTCTGTGTTTTTCATATAATTATATATTGTTAAATCATTTGATAAATCAGATTGATAATTTGATCTATACCACATAGGGACATCTTCATTTTGATCAAAAGGTTGGAAAATATAATATTTATTACGATATATAAGATAACCTGGAACATTATATTTATCATAAATGGTATCTTGAAAGTTATTAAAATCATTTTCATCGAGAGGTATAAGTTCATTTAATGCTTGATGTACAAAATATTCATCAAATAGTTCAGCTTTTTCATCTACATATGTATTTTTAATTTTTTCTTCAAGTTCAGAAAGTTCATATACATACTTAAATTTAAAAAGATCTTTAATTTTATCTTTGACATATGATACTTCATTTCGTTTTAATACATTAGTAAATGTTGTATAATCTAATTCATCTCTAATTATTTTATTATATAATTTTGAGTTTGGATTATAATATTCTAAATTTAATTTTTTATCAAAACATTTATATAAACAATCTTGAAAATCACATGCAGCAGGACATACAACTTTATTTTCTTTAGCAGTAGGATCTAATTTACCATATTCTAGTGGTCTAACACATTTTTCATATTTTTCTATTTCTTCAGGAAAAATATTACCATGAAAGTTTAATGGACAATCTATAGCTGCTTCTTTAATGACTCTTTCAATATCTTTAACTAATACATATTTATATTCTGCTTTTTGATATAGTTCTTCTTCAGCAGATAATTCACCTAATCTAGATCCAGTAGGTAAACTAACAACATATTTATAGATATTTACTTTAGGAAATTTATTTTGATCATTAGTTATTTTATAGTGTACACAACGTCTTATAGCTCTGCCTATAACTTGATGAACTCTACCAAAATTATAATAAACATCAAGAATATGAACATCTTTAATATTATATAATGTAATACCTTCGTTCATAACTCTAGATCCTAACACAATTTTGATATATTTACCTTCTTTATTATTAATATTATTAAAATAATTTTTTAAAACCATAATTTTAGCTTCAGGCATATCTTCAGTTACATCATCTGTTTTACCTGTAAAAGTAATAAAAGTAGCAGGATGAAATAATTGTAAATTCATATTATTATCTCTAAAATGTTGATAAGTGAATCCGGTAATTGAATCAATAGTATCATCAGCAATATTATAATGTTGAGTTTCTGAAAACTCTAAATAACCATTTTGTAATAATATTTCTCTGAATAATTCAATACCTACTTTAACTAAATTTGAATAAACAAATGCAGTACCAGGACCTCGTTTACTTTCAATTAATTCATTAATTTTTAATAATGCTGTGTAAAATTTAATAGAAAATTTTCTTAAATGTGGTAATTTAAAAATTGTACCACTTAATGTTTTCTTTTTTTCATTATCAACTAATAATTCATTTTGATTTGGATATTTACCATCAAAAAAATGCTCATTTATTTTTGTTAAAAGTAACTGTTTATTGGCTTTTAACTGATTTCTTACATTATTTATACCTTCCTCTCCTGAAAAACCATCTAATGATACTTTATCATTACTTAATCCTGGAAATACAAAGTTTGCAACTGATTGTGATCTTCTATCTAATGTATCATCAGTTAATTCTAAAATATCTTCATATGTTTTAAGTTGAAAATCATCCATGCCGCAACGTGTTACTTTGGTAAAGTTTAATCCAGGTGGAATAACTCCATGTTCTACACCTTCTGCGAAGATTAAAGGATTAGCACCTCTAAAATGAGAGACATAACCATTAATCATTTTTTGTAAATATTCGCGTCCACCTTGTTTAAATTCCATAGAGTGTCCAATTCCATGAAATACTTTTTCACGTTCAATTTGTGAAGTTTCTGGACGTATTAAGTTTATTAATTCAACAATATCATCACCTAAATTTTTCATAGGTGTTGCAGTGAGTAATAAAACTCTAAGATTTTTTGAATTTTGTATAATTTTTTTAACTGATTCACCATATTCATTTCCAGTTAAGTTATGAGCTTCATCAACAATTAATATGGTATTATTTAATGAGTCAATTTTATCAATAGCAATTTCACGTTCAAAATCACCTTTTGAAGTTTTTCTATAAGATTTTTTTGTTTTAGTTTTAGATAATCCATCTGATTGTTTTTTTTCGATAACTTTTTGACCTAAAACTTTTTTTTGGAAACTTCTAAAAGACATAATTTTATAATATTGCATTGCTTGATTTTTTGCTATTTTTATAGCTTTATTTTTTTCTACTTCATCAAGATAACCAATAGTTTGATTATAATCTTTTAAATAAGTTTCCTTAGCACATTTTTCAACTAATTCATTTTTCCATTGTTCTCTAATTAATGGTCCAGATACTAAAATATATATTTTAGTATTATACTTTTTAACCATATCTTTAAAATTTTCTGCAATAGCAAATGCAGAACATGTTTTACCAGTACCAACCCCATGAAAAACTAATAAACCACGATATGGAGTATCTGGATTAATAAAATTACTTAATAAAGATTGCTGAGTTTGTAATTGAAATTTTTCACCTCCACATTCTTTGTCTCTATACGTTTTAATGTCTTCATAATTATTAGCAGCTTCTCTATAGGGAACTTTATTATAATAATATTCTCTTTTTTTATAAATTTTATATTGAAAATCTATATCATCCGAATCTGGATATGAAAAATTAATTTTCATTAAATCAACCAAATTTGTATTATTTTTAGATTCATTTTCATATTCTGATAAACTATTGTCTTCAGGTTCCATAATGTCCTTAAAATTACTATATAAAAAAGATATTAATTTTTATAATTTAAGTTTAATTATAATTTTAATTAACTATAATATATTATATGGATAAATCTGTTAAATCATTACAAATTTTTAATATCGATCCAACTATAACTATATCATCTACTGAAATGCAACAATTCGATATTTCTGATAATAATGTTAATACTGAGACCGCAAAAACATATTCGAAATCAGATAAAAAAATTATTGCATCAAGAATTGAACAAATTAAAAATAAAAAATTATATGCAAAAATTTTTAAAACTATTTATGATGATAATAATAATTATACACTATGCAATGATGGTGTTTTTTTAAATGTTAATAATTTACATGATAAAACATTAACAAAAATAGAAAAAATATTAGATTTGTATGATAATTTAAAAAAATCTAAAACAAATAAAAATAAATGGACTGATTTATTAAATACTCAATTTAATAGTAACAATACAACAACTAATATATCAGATGATAAATTAAGTAATCATGAAAAAATGTTTTTAAAACGTCAACAAATGAATTCAGATGATGATATTACTTATTGGGGTAAATAGTATTATAATCTAATAAATTTATTTTAATTAAATTAAAATAAATTTATTAAGTCTTTTAAAAAGCATCAATAAATTTAAAGTTAAGTATATTTAAGGATATATATTGATTAATATATATAATTAATATGGCCGAATTTCAAGAAGTGCTGAATGATAAACATATGAAAGATGTAATCAAGTTCGTTTCAAGTAACCAACGATTATCTGAACAACTTATAAAAAATGTAATGAAGGAAAATTATGATAATGATGAATATTGGAAGTATTTAATTGAAAAAGTTACAATAAGTGATGAATTTATTTTAGAAAATTTAGATAAAATAAATCTTAAATATTTAATTAAATATCATAAATTAAACAATAATATTCTTTCAAATATGAAGTTTATCAAAAATGTTTTGGACACAGAATACATTAATGAACTTGTTAAATATCATAAATTAGATAATAAAATGTTAGATTATATCGTAAATACATTATCATATCTAGATGAAGAATTTTGGTTTAATGTTAGTAAATATCAAATATTAAATGAAGATTTTATGAGAATGAATGATAAACTTTTAAATTGGAAAAATATAACTATATATCAAGGTATATCTATTGAATTCATTACAGATTATATCGATAGAATTTGTTGGTCTGATATTGGATTAAATTTAAATCTATATGCAACAATTAATAATAATACAATTAAATTATTCGAAAATTTTCCTATATGGGATAATATCATGTGTCTCAAAGGTATATCAACCATTACTTTAATAAATTATTTAAATAAAATGAACATTGAATCTATAAATAAATTAATTCAGTTTAGGGAATTAAATATTTATCAAATAGAGAAAATATTAAATAATTTTGATGATGATTCTGTATTTACTGCAATATGTGGACATCAAGAGTTAACTTCAGAGTTTATAAATAAATATATTAATAAAATTGATTGGATAGCATTATCAGAAAATTATGATTTTACGGTAGAAGAAATAAATATGTACAAAGATAAAATAGATTATATTAAACTATCACATAACGATAATTTTGATGATTTATGGTTAAATGAAATAAAAAAATTAGGACTATATTATAAACTAGACATTAATTATTTAAAACATAATGATTATATTACAGAAGATTTATAGATAAAAATTGTACATTAGATATTTGAAAAAAATTTAGTTACTTTTTTCGAATATTATTATATAGACTATTATGTCAATAAAAAATAAGTCAGATGAATTAATAAAAAAAATATATGGACATCTAAAAGATATTGATAAACTTGATAATGAAGAATATGATATGTTTGTATATTTTCAAAATTTAAAAGGTAAAAATAGTGATTATGACACTCTTAATCATAATATTTTTACAGAGTTTTATAAATTAATTTCAATGCCACAATTTATTAATAATATTGATGATTACTTAGATAAAAATAAATCAGATAATACAAAATATTCAGAAGCAATATCTAATCTTACAAAAATTTTTAAGCATATTTTAGAAAAAAATAGCAATGTTTTAAAAAAAAATGATAAAAGTCAAGTAAAAAAAATACTAGATGCATTACATTATAATAATGTAAATAGTAATGAAATTATCTTTTTATTATATATATTGTATTTAGATGGTTGTTTATATCAATACAATAACTTACATGATTTAATAGAATTAACATATAATTCATCATTTTATAAGTCAGAAACAGATTCAACAATGAAATTAAATAGTAGTATAATAGAATGGTTAAATAATAGAAATAAATTAAATAATTATATGTATCATAAATCAAATAGAGTAAATATATATTATAAAAATAGTGGTACATATGAATTAAATGATGAATTAAAAAATATTATTAGTTATTTCATTATTACTGATATTTATTCAAAAAATGATATTCAAAAAATATTGGATTTAATTGATAATACTGATTTAAATGAATCCAATAAAAATTTAATAAAAAAATTAATAAAAGATAATTATATTGAAGTCAATTTTGATGAATCAAATAAATCATCACCATTATATTATCTTTGTCAAGTATTTCATACATATGATCAGATACAATATGAATTAGTAGTATGTAGAATAAAACAATTAATAAATTTAAAAAATCAAATATATGATCAAACTAAATTAGGAGACGATAGTGTCGAATTTTTAAATTCTACAAGAAATATGATTTATACTTTAAAACAATATTTTAAATATCCATTAACATTTCATATTAAAATAACAAATAAATACAGTATATTTAAAATGTTATCGACTGATCAAAATAAAATTATATTGGAAAAATATCATAAATTAAAAATTGTATTGGAATATCTTAAAAATAATAAAATTGATATTAAAAATAAGAAAAAATTTGATTTTAAAATAGAAGATTTATCAATGAGATCATCAGAATTACCAATAGATTCACTCGTAAACAATCATGAATTATTATATGATATATATAGTTTGACTGAACATATAAAAAATAATATAAATTATTTTAGCGCAATTAATGATATTTTATCATTATCAAACATAGCAAAAGATACATTAATTAAAATTTTAAATGAATGTAGTAAATCACCATTTAATGACATTAATAGCATTAATAATATATATTCAATAGCCAATTTTATAAAAAATGGGTATTCATATGAAATACCTTTAGAATTAAAAAATTTTATAGAATGTTGTGCAAAGCATTTTGATAAAATTATTCTTGAAGAAATAAAATTATTACCTGTTAAACCTTATATATTTCCATTAGATTATGATTCTTTGTTTCCTGAAATAGAAAAAATAAATGACGAAATTGATAGATATAAACTATTGATAGGAAATGCAAACGGAGAACTTAATAGTATGTTAAATTATGTTAATTATATAATTGAAAATACTAAACAAATAAATAAGAAAATATCAGATATTAGATCAATTATTGATTTAACTGATGGTTTACCGTATACTTCAGGAAATACATTTAAAAATGAAAATAAATCAGATATTAAAAAATCGAATGATAATAATATTGATTATGATAGATTAGAAGTAAAAAACACAAAAATGAATGAATTATTTAAAATAAATAGTGACTTAGGTATGTTATTAAATGATTATTCTTATTATACAAATAAATATAAAAATAGTTTTGATAATTTTAAGTCATATTATGGTCAAATACAAACTCTAAATGACAGTATATTAAAAAAAAAATTACAATTTAATAAAAGACTTAATAATCCAAATGGTATGAAAGATAAATATGAACAATTTAAAGTAAATATACAAGCAAAAATAGATACAATTAATTTAAATATTAGTAATATTGATTCTAAGATATCTAATTTAGAAGCAGATAATTCTATTATTGATCCACAAATAGCTGTATTAAATGCAAATCCATCAAAAACACCAGCAGAATATACACAATTAACAGATTTAAAAATAAAAAAGAAGGCTAATAACGATAATATAGCTATTAGAAATTTAGCAAAACAAACATTAATTGTTAAACTAGATGAAGAGAATAAAAAATTAAAATATAATAATTCAGTATTAAAATGTATAGACAACATAAATATAATAGATTATAATGTATCTGCAACTATGACAAATAATCATTTAAATAATGAATTAAATACATATATTAAAATATGTTTAACAACATATGATACATACCATAATGATAATTTAATAAATAATTCAGTTGATCATAGTTTTATAAAAACATTAAAAAATCAAACTATTGTATTTAAATCAATTAAAGATTTTATTGTTGTATTTAATAGAAAACAAAGAGATAATTTACCAAATAATCTATTATTACATAGAATAAAAAAAAATATGTTTGAAGTTATTAACTTATCATATCAACAATATAATACATATACATACTTTTATGAATTTAATAAAATGTGTAGTTCATTTGAATTAATTACAAATGAATTATTTAAAAATGTTTTAAAAAGAAAATTGTATTATGGTAATATGTATTTTTATAATATTGATGATGATGCTGATACACTATATATGTTATCAACAAAAGATATAATAAATGATTCACCAAATCAGAAACTAAATAATTACGAAACTAAATATAATTCAGACTTATTTAAACTTTGGTCAAATAATGCAGATAATTTATTTTCAGAATTATGTTATAGTGAATCTGGTATAAATAATACATATTCTTTATTTCAAATAATAGATTATTTAAATAATAATTTTAATCAAAATATGATTGAAAAAATATATATGTATTTAGAAATATTAGGGGAAGTAAAACCATTTAATATTAATAGTTATGTAAATATGGTAAGAATTGATAGGAATATAAATATTGTTAATGATAATAGTAGTGGTAGTGATACCTATAAAATACAATATAATTTAGTACCATATAATCCAACTAAAATATATAACTACGATTATTTAAAAGATAAGAATAATAGTTTACAATTATTTAGATGTGAATTTAAAATTGACGACATACTCGATGATGATTGTGATGTACTTATATGTAGTAATAATATGTTTAATAATATATATGTAAATTATGAAAATTTAATTAAAGAATTAAATTCAATTGATACAAATTTATTAATTAAAGAATTATTTAAAATAAGAAGAGACAATAATATTAAACTAATGTCAGATTTTCATAGATTTGAATCTAAACAAATTGAATTCAATGATAATTATGTATATAATTATTGTACAGAAAGACAAGATATTGGATCAATTAAAACATCCTTTTTTTATCCAATATTAAATAATGGTATTAATTTACAACAATTTGAAAATAGTATAAATAAATTAGCTGTATTAGTTCTTGAACTAATTAATGGTGTTTAAATAATTATAATAATATTTCAACTACTTTAAACACATATTATTATTTAATAGATAAATGGAAGAATATATAATAGGTAAAACAATACATGAAAATATTAAAACAATGATTAATAATAAAAATCTAATAAATTATTCTATTTTAAGACTAGCATTAGAAATAGAAATAGAAATAATTAAATTAGGTAATAGCTATCCAAAATATGAAATTAAATGTGCTTTTCCAACTGGTATTAATATTAATGATGTAGTTGCTCATTATACTCCCTGTAAAAAAGACAAAACAATATTAAATTCTGGAGATGTATGTAAAATTGATTATGGTATTTCAGTTGATGGATATATTTATGATGGAGCATTTACAGTTTATATTTTTAAAGAAAATGATAAATTAGAAGAAACAAAAAAACAACTAATAGAATGTACAAAAGATGCATTTGAAAGTGCAAAAAAAATGATGAAACTAGATCAATTAGTTGGTGAAATAGGAGCGAATATAGAAGAGATTATAGAATCATATAGTTTTAAATCATTACATGATTTATGTGGACATCAAATTGAAAGATATCAAATTCATAAAGGGTTAATAATACCAAATTATGATTGTTCAGAATTATTACCAGACCATATGAAAAGAATCAAAGGGAATAGTTATTATGCAGTTGAACCATATGCTAGTACAGACAGTGGTAAAACATATAATAATTTAGATATACCTATAAACCATTTTATGTTAGATTATAATAAATATACAGTTACGGATGTATTAAATAAATCATTAAAATATAAAAAAAATGATTTGAGTAAGTATGAAAAATACAATTCATTATGTTTTACTCCAAGATGGTTAGGAATATCACATGAAGAATTTAAATCTGAATATACAAAATTAAGTCCATATTATTTACCATATCCAGTAATAATGGAAAAGAATGGTGGAATTGTTAGTCAATATGAAGAAACGATATATGTACCTTTATAAAAATTATTATTAAATTAAATATTTTCGATGTTCCTCTATACCATGAACAAAGTAATGTACAACTGCTTCGTGATTAGTCAAATGTTGTAAATCAGGATAAATATCTTTATAAACATTTGAGTTAAAATCAGGTAAAATTTTATTTAATGGTGAATAAAATAAATTTGTTAAATTATCATAAAAGTGAATTAACATATCATAAATATGTATAAAATTTGTTTTATTTGTTAAATTATATTTGTTAATATCTAAATATAAAACTTCCAGTTCACAAAAATTTTTAATGATATCATTGTTAATATTATTAATATATTTTAACATTTTTAAATTAACTATTTTATTATGAAATAGATGACATATAAATGTTTTATCTCTCATCATATCTTGAGAACATAACTTACGTTTAAATTTTTTAAATGTAAAATTATTTAAATCTAATGTAATATAATGTGCTAAGTATGCATCAACTAATTCATGATGAATACAATATGATTTATCCAATGGTAATGTTTTAGATTCTATAATATTTAAAGTATTATAATGCGGTATATAGTAATGTAAATCATTTTTTAGAAAACATCTATGTATATCAAAAGCGTCAGTAGATTGTACTTTAGTTAGACATTTTGGTAAATGATATAAATTAATATCGGACATTATAAAATTATTAAATATATTACCATTTGGAAAATAATCATTATAAGAATTACCATACATTAGCCATTGGAACATAATTCCGGGAATATTAGGATTTATAGATAAATATTTACTTAAATATTCAGAAATTGTGTCATAATTTTTTAAATATAAAAATTCATCAGCATCACAGATAAATAACCAATCTAATTGATTTTCATACATTTTTTTAAAAATATTTAACATATATATTTGTTTTGATTTGTTATATATTTTATATATATTTTCATCATATAATAAAGAATTTGAAAAAGTTGGTGTACAACTATAAAAATCTTCTGATGAAAAATCAATAGTTATTACTGTTATTTTATTTTTTAAATATTCATTATTATTTATTACATTTTTAATTGGTGTTTTACTTTGATCATCTATTAAATAGATGTGATCAAAATTAAGATTTAAATAATGATTAATCCAATTTTTTAATATATTATTTTCATCTTTGATTTGACAATATACACTGATATGCATTAATATATAATAAAAATAATATTTAAGGAATTTATAAACTTAATTAAAAAATTGATTATTAATAAGATAAATACAAGTTTTATATACAATATATTATATAAAAACTTATGGGAATTAGAGGATTACGTAAATTTATCGATAAATATGCTCCAAGCGCAATTAAAGAACTTAAAATTGAAGAACTACAAAATAAAACTATTGCATTTGATACAAGTATCTTAATATATCAATTTGTTATAGCAATTCGTAATAGTGGTGTTGATTTAACAAATGATAATGGTAAAATCACATCACATATTCATGCTATTATTATGAAAACTTTATCTTTTTTAAAAAAAAAGATAAATCCAATTTTTGTATTTGATGGTAAACCACCAGAAATTAAAATAGATACATTAAAAGAAAGAATTAAAGTACGTCAAAATGCAATCACTCAATTAGAAAATGATAATAATTTAGAAACTGATAAAAAAATATCATTATTAAAACAAAGTGTAGTTGTTACATCTAGACAAATGGATGAATGTAGAGAAATTTTAAAACTTATGGGTATACCAGTTATTGATGCATCACAAGAAGCAGATTCACAATGTGCTTATTTATCTAAATTAAAATTAGTTGATGCTATAGCATCTGAAGATATGGATTTATTAACATTTGGAACTGAAAAATTATTAAGAAATATGAACACCAATAAAATAATAGAAATAACATTATCAAAAATATTAGAAGAGACTGAATTAACTCAATATCAATTCATAGATTTATGTATAATGTTAGGATCTGATTATTGTCCTACAATTGATGGTATTGGTATGACAAGAGCATATTCATTAATAAAAAAATATGAATCAATAGAAAATATTATTAATGCAAATATCAAAATTGGAAAAAATAATGTAATAATATCTAGTGAATTTAAAAATAGATATCAATTAGCAAGAGAATATTTTAAAAATCCACCTGTTAATAAAAATTTTCCTCAAATTAAATGGAATAATCCAGATTTTGATAGCCTTAAAAATATATTAATTACTAAATATTCATATAGTCCAATAACTGTTGATAAATTATTAGTTAAACCATTAACTGGAGGACATTATAAAGCAATCGTTGGTAAAAATAATGAACAAGTATTGATTGATCGTGAATTTTCTATTCATATGAATATTCTTAATATTAAAAAAGAAAAAATTGATTATGATGATCAATTTTTAGATGATATTGATGATAACATTATTAATATTTATTCACCTGAACCAGATATTGAAAGTGTAAATAATTTATTAAAAATAACAGATAAAAATAATATTAAAAATCTAGTAAATATCAAAACAATTTAGTTTATAAAATATATAAAATTTGAATTTATTTACGATTATTATTAATAAATTAATAATATATTTAATATTAATGTCATTAAATATAATAGATAAAGTTTTAAATGAACCTATCACATATGAATCTTTTAATATTAATGAAGAACCAAATAATCTAATATTAATATTTTCTTTGAAAAGTTGTCAACCATGTAATTCATTATTAAATATATTAAAAGAAACATATAGTTGTACACCAAATAATACATTACCATTAATTTATAAATATGATGGTACAAAAATATGTCAAGAAGATAGTGACAAAATTGAAATATATCCATATATCATATCAATAAATATTAAACAACATAAAAAATGGCAATTAAATAAATCAGATTTAATTTTAGACCATATTAATGAATCAGAATATTGTACAATTTATACAAAGAAAATACAAAATTTTCTAAATGACTACAATTTAAACTCTTTTTAATTTTTATGGCAAAAAAAAATTAAAGTTAATTTTATTTTATTTTATTATGAGTAACAATTTTATGGAATTAAATAAGGTAAAATTATCTCATTTTTATAATAAAAATAAAAATAAAAATATTAATACTATTTTAAAATGTAATAAATCATGTACATATAACAATTATGATACATATGGCAATTTAACATATAAATTAATATTATTTAAAAATGATAAACCAATATATTATTTTATTTTATGTTCAAATATAGACACTATTATTAAATATGATTCAAAAACAGAACTATTATATGAAATTTCATTAGAAGATTATTATATTGGTAATTTTAAAAATTTTATATTTTTTGATAAAAAAAAGATTATTATAAAAATATAATGACACTGTTACTGCAACCTCAATGGATGAGTAACGACTCAATGGATGAGTAACGACTCAATGGATGAGTAACGACTCAATGGATGAGTAACGACTCAATGGATGAGTAACGACTCA
>Ga0209550_10000205_pt1 | contig 52433 bp, 41 predicted proteins | sample LauGreSuBDMM15SN_2_FD_187567 | JGI IMG/M metagenome (GOLD analysis project Ga0209550, IMG submission 187567) | Freshwater lake microbial communities from Lake Michigan, USA - Su13.BD.MM15.SN (SPAdes) (version 5) | ecosystem: Environmental > Aquatic > Freshwater > Lake | place: Lake Michigan...
AAAATAAATTATGAAGTACTTAAGCTTTGGAAAAGTTTGCCCTTTTTTAATGAATCTATACCAAAAACAACCGGGCCAGAATTATTTGAATACTCATTTCTCACGACTATGAGTAAAGAAAAATTAGGCGTCGTATTAAATCCTCAAGACTTATTAGCGACATTAACGCTGTTAACTGCTGAAACAATAACGGATTGCATAAAAAGGGAAGTGCCAAATTGGATTGAAACCAGAAGATTTGGTAGCGGAGGAGGGTGTCATAACAAGCATCTTATGTCTCATGTCCAGCGTCTTTTACCTGGTTCAAATTTCTTGAATCCTTCCATATTAGGTATTCCCGGTGATGCAAAGGAAGCTGTTCTTTTCGCTGTATTAGCTAATGAAACGCTTTCAGGTGGAAACACAAATTATGGAGATAATCCTTCTGTTTGTATGGGTAAAATAAGCCTTCCTTCCTAGTTTATCGTTGTAAAACTACCTGCATGGTTTTATGTTGTAAGCCTTGCCTGAGGTGCACAAAATAAATTCCATTTGACAAATCACTTACATCCATTTGTAAATTTTGCTCTCCAGAATACATGCCATTCCATTTTTGTTGCTTGATGGTTTGTCCCTGACCATTCATTAAATGTAGATAACAATCTCCACCAACAGATTGAAAAGTCAGATTTATCGGTCCCCAGGTAGGATTAGGATATAGTTCAACAAACATAGGTAAAAGAACTTCATTTACGGGTGTGGCCGTTTGACAATTCTTAATAATTGGAAGCTTAACAAAATCATTAAATATCAGTTGTTTTACTTCACTTTCTTTAACTCCAAACCAATCTACCAGAATAGAACCATAGATATTTCTAAAATCAATCTGCATAGATACACCAGCCTGAGAGGGTATTGGATTGGGAATCTGAACATTCTCACCTGTTATCCTATTTTGAACACAAGTACCAAATAAAAATAAAGGTGCCGCATTACCGTGATCGGTTCCACCACTATTATTAGATTGTATCTGCCTTCCAAATTCAGAGTAAGTCATACCTACGACCCTATTTGAGAGATTTAAAAGTTCTAGGTCTTTCTGAAAGGCTTCAATAGCCGTGGATAAACTACCTAGTAATTCAGCATGGGTACCTGTGGTGTTATCAGTAGAAATAGTTTGATTCGCATGGGTATCAAAACCACCAATTCTAGCAATATATACCTTACTTTTTAATCCTCCGGAAATAAGTAATGCGATAGATTTTAACTGAGTAGCAAGGCTATTATTGGTAGGATACGTGGCTAAATTTTTTCCTTTTTCTGCTGCTTTTTGAATTAATTTAGAATAGGCATTTGTTTGAAGTATTGACTTTTGCAGATATTTTAACTCTTCCCCGTAAGATATTGATTCAAAGATTTCTGCGTCATTTTCTGCTAATGCCCTTAGATTTTTAGGGTCATTTACAGCGATACCAAAATTTCCGGAGGCACCTTCACATGTTTGAGAAACAGTACTTCCAATGGTCAATGCAAATGGATCAGGATAATCAATGGAAGGATATTTTTCAGGGAATCCTGGATATTTTGAATCTAAGAATCTTCCAATCCATCCGGAGTTTATATATTCATTTGATGTGGATGCACTATTCCAAATATCTGTCGACCTAAAGTGAGATCTATTTTGATTAGGATAACCAACGCTTTGTAGAACACCAAGTTTCTCTTCCTTATACAAAGTGGCAAGGCCTGTCATCCTGCTGTGTAGGCCTAATTTATCTGTAAGTTTCAGCACTTTTGACTCGGGCAGAGCTATATTAGATCTTACGCGCATAAGTCCTTCATATTGATCGATAGGAATAACCATGTTCAAACCATCGTTCCCGCCATTCATCTGAATCAATATCAATATTTTATCATCAAAAGGATCCATTCCCGATAAAAAAGGTGACTCAGCTTGAGCAAAAATATCCAGGCCATTGAGTAAAAATGGAATCGTCAAACTTACGCCTGACTTCTTTATAAAATTTCTTCTGTTCATCATCGTATTAGCTTAAATAATTTTCAGGCATAGTTAACATGGCCTTAATGAGATTCCTTACTTTCGTTTCTAATGCAGCCTTAATGGGAACATTCGTTGGATTTTTTAAATAGGCTTCATATTGTTCCTCCCACTCGTAGTCAGGTGCTCCGGGTAGGATGAGTGTTTTTAGATCATTGATCTGATTTTCTGTTAAACCGAAAGGGAATAAAAATTCGCCCAGTTCCTTAATCAAAAGATTAGGATCTTTTACTTTCTTCATACTACCAATAAGTTTCAAAACATCTATTTGATATTTAATGGTATTGTATGTTAATCCATTTCCTGCCAATGAATTGGTATAACTCATTCTGGCATTTAGAGTGGTAGCATTAATCCAAATTCTATAAAAACTAGGTTCCTGATAATAAGCTTTCCAACCTGAGACATCGGGAGGATAAAAATACTCCATTTGCTGACCACCAATATTTCGAATGATAGATTGAAGTGAAAGTGTTCTTTTGTTATTATCAGTAGGTAAAACAAATTGCGTTTGTCTCAATAAGCCAATACTAAAATCTATGGGATTTTTAATCATATTTCCCCGGTTTGCCATATCGAAGAAATGCTCACTGTTCAATAAAGCCCTTAAAACTGGTTTGATTTCAAATTTTTCTGCAATAAATAATTCCGACAAAGGCTGGATAATATTCATTTCTACATCGGCACTAATCTTGTAGTAAACAAAATATCTGTATAATTTTCTACAGATAAATTTTGCTACTTCTGGTTTTGTGAAAATGATATTAATGAGGGTTTTATACTCATTTTCATTTTCGTTAACCACTTTAATTGAATTAAATCTATTAGATAGTTGTTTTGTAGTGGAATCATGTCTATTGACATTAAAACTACTTTGTATAACGGTAGCTGTTTTTGAATAATATCCTTGATCTGACCAGCCAGTTAAGCATTTTGCCATTTCCTTGATATCAACTTCCGTATATGTAGTGTAATCTCCTGGTCCTGCTATGGCTCCTTTACCAATAGTAAATAATTCTAAAAGTTCTCTCGCGAAATTTTCATTAGGCGAACCTTTTGAGTTTTGATTACCATTTAAATATCTTAACATTGCTGGATTGGTAGTGATGAGATATACCAAATTTTTGAAATTCTTCAGACCATTATTTCTCAATAATCGAATATAATCATACATATATTTTGGATCTGAAACCGTTCCCAGATCAATAGGGAAGTGATTGTGCCAAAACAGCGTTATTTTTTCCCTGATTGATATTCCTTCTGTTAAAAGAACTTCCGCATTCCAGGCTCGAAGACTCGAGGTTCTATAATTTATACTATCCTGGGTATCGTTATATGGTGCATTTACCCAAGAGGCACCCATGAGTACATGAGGGTCATTTTCAAAAATATAATTAATTGGTGGTGGGACATCTGGCAGTTCCTCAAAAAGTAAATCTAAAGACCTTTTTAATCCTTTTGAAATAACTGTATTCATTGACTCAGCGTTAGGTCCAATAGTAGCTCTTCTGAGTAAATGCAATGCTTCTCCTTTTCCCCATTTTCCTGAATATGGATTCAAAGAAGCACCTGATTCTTCTTCTTGCGTGGATTTCATTTGGTTTAATTTAATGAGAAATATGGAATGCAACGTATCAATTATATAAATAATAGTAGGTTTATACTAAAAACATACATTCTACTATTATTAGTATAAATTTAGGTATTTTTTACAATAGTTTTAATATATTTCGCAAAATAATAAATTATTCTATGATAAAAGGATGTATTTTTAACTTAATCGATGTTGTGCTAAAAGAAGTTTCAGAAGAAGAAAATCTTGTTCCTAAATTAGTTACACCTGATCATTTAATGGATGGTTTTTTAGTTTTTTTGAAAGAGTTAAAAAATAAGGGAATCCAAATAGCAATTGTTTCTCAAAATCCTCTATTAAAAGAAATTTTAGATAGGCTTAGAATTACTCATTTAATAAATAATTACTTTATAAGTAATACGAATGTAAGTTTAAATCCAGCAACAAATATATATACGTTTGCTGCTAATTCTCTTCAATTAAATCCAAATAAGGTGTTGGTCTTTATTTCATCTGAAACAACAGAAGATTTAAATAAGCTTGATACATTTAATGTGGTATGTGTCGGTTCAAAAGATATAAAAAATGCATCTTTTTATCAAATAACTGATTTTTCTTCCCTTAAATTTAATCAATTGATTGCCTCTATTACTAATATTAGTCAAAATTAGCCTAGTTTTGTCTTAAAATATTCATTTATGAACATGACCAAATTTCTATTACATCTTTCGTTTATTTTAATGGTAACATTCTCATGTCAACCTAATAGTAAGGTTAGTAAGAGCGGTGATTCCTCCGTTGACTCAAAACCTTCTTTAGGTAGTATTGGAACACCTGCTATTCCTGAAAAATTTAAAGAAACAGATTTACTTCTCACAGATTATTGGGTTTATGAGTTTTATGTGATACCAGAAAAGGTGGGTGTTGGACCAAATTTTGTTGGTACCTGGTACAAATTTAATCCTAATGGAACCTATTCAAAAGGGCAGTTTCAAGAGACTTTTGATAATGGAAACTGGTATATTTCAAACCGTCCCAGTGAACATCAGCCTGGTAAAGTATTCAAATACGTCTATTTTGATTCAGCTGTAAACGATTTATGGGATGTCGGCTTTGAAATTCAAGGAACGAGCGGTTACAATATGTCTTGGGTAAAACAACTAGATCCACCTGATGGTGAATCTGGATTGGCAAAAGTTATGAAAATGCTTACCAAACCAACTCGGGAGCAATTAGGAAGATAATTAAAATATAATATATATTAGATTATTTTAAAATCAATAGGCTACAAACATCTTCAATAAATGCATAATATACTAAATGCATTTATTGAAGATGTTATTAGAAATATATAAACCCATTAAAATAATTTGGTTAAATTTCCAATTAGATTAGCATTCTTTTCTTAACAAAAAATTCAGGCGTTTAACGCTTCATTTATTACATAATCTAACAGATTTGATACCGTTATACCCTGTGATTTAACTTGTTGTGGAATAATACTTGTATTGGACATACCTGGAATAGTATTAACTTCAAGAAAATAAAAAGTATCATCAACACAAATTGAATCAACTCGAACAACACCCTTACATCCCAAAACCTCATATATTAACTTAGTTTGAGCTTTACATTTAGCTGTTAATTCTTCCGGAAGTCTAGCCGGAGTAATTTCCTGACTTTGGTTTTCATATTTTGCTTTATAATCAAAAAACTCATTTTCAGTAATAATTTCAGTGATAGGTAAAACTTCAACGCCGTTATCATTTCTGAAAACACCGTTTGAAAACTCAGGACCTGAAAGAAATGCTTCCACAACTACCTCATCATCATATTGAAAGGCTATGGAAATTGCTTCGGAAAGTTCATTTTTTGATTTGACTTTACTTACACCAAAACTACTTCCATTTTTATTAGGTTTGACAAATAAAGGTAAACCTAAGGATAGTAGTTCTGCCTCATTCCAAAAAGTATATTTCGTTAATAAAATGGAATGTGCCATAGGAATATGATACTTTTTTAGTATGTCTTTGGTTGCTTGTTTACCAAAAGTTATGGCACTGGTAAACAGATTACAACCAGTAAAGGGCATCCCAATCAAATTAAAGTATCCTTGTAAATTACCATCTTCTGCCGGATGACCATGTAGCATTAAATAAACTAAATCAAAGGTTGTATGATTCGTCCCTGTCCTTAAAGAAAAATCATTTAAATCAATGAAATTATCAGTTCCTTGTAAGGTAAACTTTCCTTTATTTAACTCTATGATGAATATATTATATTTATTTTTATCCATTTCAAGTGCAATATTTTTAGCACTTTGCAATGAAACATTTCGTTCTGCAACATCTCCACCAGTTACAATGGCAATATTTTTCTTCATTTTAATGACTTTATCTTAGGCCTCTGCGAATTAAATTATCTCTGTATATCTTTGCATTACGATTATGTTCGGACAAATTGGTTGCAAACGAATGTAAACCAGATTCGTCTCCCACAGCACAAAAATATAAATAATTATGTTTTTCGTAGTTTAAAACAGCGTCTAAACTAGAGATGCTGCTCATAGTAATAGGCCCTGGAGGAAGTCCAGTATATTTATAGGTATTGTAAGGAGAATCAAACTTGGTATGAAAATCAGTAACTCGACGAGCTAAGAAATCTCTTCTGGCAAAAACGGCCGTGGGATCAGCTTGTAAGGGCATTCCAATATTGAGCCTGTTTAGGTATACGCCGGCAATTCTCTTTTTTTCAATATTTTGTTGCGTTTCTTTCTCGACTATAGAAGCAAGGGTATATACCTCTTGTGGAGTTAATGAGAGGGCTGATGCCTTTTTAAAGCGTTGATTAGATGCCCAAAATTTATCATATTCTGATTTCATTCGGTTTAGAAAATCCGGGGCAGAGGTATTCCAATACATCTGATAAGTATTAGGGATAAATATACTTTGGAAATTTTCTTTAGTAAATCCCTCTTTTCCTATGATTTCATTAGCGTTAAAAATATTATATAATGAAATGGAATCAGATTCTATAAATGATGAAACTTTTGCAGCAACATTTTCAGGCATTCGTTCGGTTGTTAATACGACATTTACAGGTTCCTGAATGCCAGCACGCAATTTTCTTATTAATTGAATCAAATTATTGCCTTTGCTTATTTTATATTGTCCCGATTTAACTTTTCCTTCTTTAAAATTCATTTTTTGTGAAAGGAGAGAAAAAACGGTAGTGTTCGCCAGAATTTTCTCCTCTTCAAGTAAAATTAATAAACCTTTGAAGTCTGTGCCCGAAGGAATTCTTATAGTCTTATCCTGCATTGAGCCTGGTAAAACGGGCGAATATACTAGTTGGTACATAAGTAACATTCCACTTAAAGTCACGGTAAGTAGTAAACCCCAAAAGAAGTAATGTTTTTTAATCATCTATTATAAATTTTGCTCAATTTAGTGATAAATGATTTAGTATAATAATCATTTAAAGCGATTTGTTTATAATCTTTCTCTAACTTTGTAAGTATGAAAAATGTATTTGAAGTTATAATAATTCTAATAATTGTTTGCAGTTGTGAAACTGACTTTAACATTGAGGCCAGTGAAAAGGAAATTCCAATAGTTTATGGGGTTTTAAATGTCACTGAACCAAAACAGTACATAAGAGTACAGAGAGCATTTCTTTCTAAAGACGGTAAGGTATCAGAACTTTCCAAGGATCCAAATATATTGTATTATTCAAATGGTAAGGCTATTTTAACTATTCCTTCCACCGGTAGAACAATATTAGGTAAAAGAATAAATTCAGAAGATATTGGAATAAAAAGAGACAGTGGATTCTTTGCCGAATCACCAAATATACTGTATGAATTTGATACCAAAGATTGGTTGGTTACAGCACCCTCGAAAGTTATTTTTACTTTTGATAATGAATCCTTGTTAAAAGGTGTTTCTGCTCAAATTGCACTAGTAAAAGATCTTCAATTGAGAGAAGGAGTTCCCTCCGCCCCGTTAAATTTTGGGTATGATCGAGTAATAACAATGGGTTGGAACCATTCAACAGAAACTAAGTTATTTGATTTGATCATGAGAATAAATTACCAGGAAAAGAGTAATAAAACGAATGGTATTTTTTTAGAAAAATCAGTAGATTGGTTTTTAAAAGATAATCTTGAAGTTGGTTCAGATCCAACAAAAGGATCTTTTTCATTTAAAGGCATTGAATTTTTTAAATTCTTAGGAAATACCCTCCCAATATCTTCAGATATTCAAAGGAATATGAAATCAATAGATATTTTACTAACAGCCGGGGGAATTGAATTTAAAGAAATTCTTAATTTAAATCAGGCAAATTTTGGATTAACTGGTTCTAACAGTATTCCAAGGTACAATAATATCGTAAATGGAATTGGATTTTTATCGTCACGAATGAGAGTTACTAGAACGGACATTTCTTTATCTTCTGTTACCCTCGATTCTTTAAAATTTGGCGTATATACCAAAGCATTACAATTCAAATAATGCCAATTTGTCAGTTAATTTTTGTTCATTCTATCTTTAAAGCTTGAGAAATACATAATATCTGCCTATTATAGACAAAAAAGGCAGAATTATTTAGTTGGCATATAGCTTGATAAGAGGTTATGAATGTTAAACACTTGAAAAATTTAAAAACAAATTATCATGGGTAAAATTATCGGAATTGACCTCGGTACCACAAATTCTTGTGTGTCAGTTATGGAAGGAAACGAACCGGTGGTTATTCCAAATGAGGAGGGAAGAAGAACTACGCCGTCAGTTGTCGCCTTTATGGATAGTGGAGAAAGGAAAATTGGAGATCCAGCTAAGCGTCAGGCAATTACTAATCCTCAGAGGACTATCGCTTCTATTAAAAGGTTCATGGGACGTCGGTTTTCTGAGTCCGCAAGTGATATAAGTGCATCCCCTTACAAAGTGGTAAGAGGCGATAACGATACTATCAAGGTGGACATTGATGGTCGTTTTTATACAGCTCAGGAGCTATCTGCTATGGTTCTTCAAAAAATGAAAAAGGTAGCTGAAGATTATTTGGGCCATGAAGTTACTGAAGCTGTAGTAACCGTTCCTGCTTATTTCAATGACTCTCAGCGTCAAGCTACAAAGGAAGCTGGCGAAATTGCTGGACTTACCATTAGAAGGATTATCAACGAACCTACTGCAGCAGCTCTAGCCTACGGTTTAGATAAGAGAAATAAGGAAATGACTATCGCTGTGTATGATTTAGGTGGTGGTACTTTCGATATCTCTATTTTGGATCTTGGTGATGGTGTTTTTGAAGTAAAATCTACCAACGGTGATACTCATCTTGGTGGTGATGACTTTGATATGGTTATTATTGATTGGCTCGCAGGCACCTTCAAAGAACAAGAGAATATGGACCTCAAAAAGGACCCAATAGCTCTTCAAAGACTGAAGGATGCTGCTGAAAAAGCTAAAATTGAATTATCGTCGTCCTCAGAAACTGAAATAAATTTGCCTTATATCACCGCAATGGACGGTGTGCCTAAACATTTAGTAACGAAGCTTTCCAGAGCAAAGTTTGAGCAAATGATTGAGCCACTTGTGGAGCGCAGTCTAGAACCATGCAGAAAAGCATTGGCTGATTCAGGTCTTTCACTTTCCCAGATATCTGAAGTGATTTTGGTAGGTGGATCAACCAGAATCCCTAAAATTCAACAAGCCGTTGAAAACTTCTTTGGTAAAAAACCAAATAAAGGAGTAAATCCAGATGAGGTCGTAGCAGTAGGTGCGTCCATTCAGGGTGGTGTCCTAAGTGGTGACGTTCAAGATGTTTTATTACTCGACGTAACACCTCTATCTTTAGGTATAGAAACTATGGGTGGTGTGTATGACGTAGTTATTGAAGCAAATTGTACCATACCAACCAGAAAGTCAAAAGTTTATTCTACCGCTGCAGATAATCAACCAAGTGTTGAGATTCATGTTCTACAAGGGGAAAGACCTATGGCTAAGGATAACAGACCCATAGGTAAGTTTATTCTTGACGGAATACCTCCTTCACAAAGGGGCGTCCCACAAATTGAAGTGTCTTTCGATATTGACGCCAATGGCATCCTAAGTGTAGGAGCTAAAGATAAAGGAACAGGTAAGGAGCAAACTATCAGAATTGAAGCTTCTACTGGTTTGTCTAAAGAAGAAGTAGAAAGAATGAAGGCTGAAGCTGCCGCTAATTCTGAAACTGACAAATTAGCGCGCGAAAAAGTAGAAAAATTGAATGAAGCCGATAATTTGATTTTCCAAACAGAAAAGCAAATTAAAGAATTTGGTGATAAGCTTCCCGCAGATAAAAAACCTGAATTGGAAAGTGCTTTGAATACGCTAAAAGAGGCTCACAAATCTCAGGATGTTCCTTCTATCGACGCTGCAATTACTAGTTTAAATGCAATCTGGCAGGCAGCAACTCAGGAAATGTATCAAGGCGGTCAGGCAGGTGATCCTAACTCAGGGCAGGATCCAAATGCAGGTAGTCAGCCTGGAAATAATACTAATAATAATGGTGATGTCACCGACGTAGAATACGAAGAGGTAAATGACAAAAAATAAGTTAGATTAATTTAGTAAATGAGCGGGGTTATTGTCCAATAATCCCGCTTATTTTTTTCCAGATCCCTGCATAATTCTCTGAATATTGAAGTTCCTTTAACTCATTTATTGAAATGAAATTCACTTCTTTTTCATAGGTTATTTCCCTGATAGTATAAAACGGAAGGTAAGTTTGTATGCCTATTAAATTACCTTCAAAAAATAACGGTGCTCCTGACATGCCGGAAACCTTCCAATAACTATCCCTTACTTTTTCAGTAATTTGTAACCTCCCATTTCCTTCTAAAACGGTATCTTGTTGATTCCAAACAGGATAATTAGAAAGAATTTTAGTGTCAACCGAATGTATGTTTCTGATGGATAAGTTTATTTTATTTATTATCTCAGGATGATCAATTAAAAAACGGGCACTTGCATAATAATCTTTTTGGAAAGTTAAAATAATTTCACTTCCTGTTTCAGGAAGTATATCAATAGGTAAAATAGAATAAGTAATGAATAATCGTGCTGCCAATCCATTGATTTCATCGACTCTATTTTCTTTTTGAGTTAATTTTTTTATTATTATATCTGTTTCCTTGCTCTTTTCTAAGGTCGATAAGGTAGCTAATCTATTTAGGATAAATCGATTATCTGTCCATTTTTTAATACAAAACTCAATGGCCTTATGTAAGGTGTATTTTTTTAAAACATCAGGATCGGATTTCCTAATATCTGTTAAATAGCTTTTACCATGGGCTGCGAGTTCACTTAGTATCTTAATATTATTAGAATTTATTCGTTGATTTTTATTTGACTTACTCATTTTTGTAAAGGTATCTACCTGATATTGCCATTGGGGAAGAAGTAACCAATCAACATAATTTTTTACAGCATCTGCTTTGTATTCTGTAATTACGGGGTATCCTATAGAAAAAGTGTCAACTATAGATGGAAATACCGTGGAATAATATGTTTTATTATTTTGAAAATCAACGGGTAAATCTACGCTTAACAAAACCCAATCTTTACTTTTGTAAATAATGGTTGGATTTTGGAGCGTATCTATCTCAATTCTTGTATTATACATTCCAAAGGCCGATAGCTGTGTATGATTTTTTTGTACGGTAATTCTACTTTTAAGAGTAATAATTCCCTGATTATCATTATATTCCAAACATCCGCTTAACGTCCAAATATAATTAGTTTCGGGAAATAAGAACCCAGTACAATCACTACCAACTCTGACTACTGTAGCCGATGAAAGAAAGGAACGTGAGTTTAAACAGAAAGGAGTAAGAAGATAAATAAGATAAAGAATAACAAGAAAATTAAATCTTAATTTGCTTTTCATATAAGGGTTTTAAAGAAAAACCAGAAAGCTTTGTGGCACCGAATAAAATAATCAAGTAACAAATATCTCCTAATAGGGTGTTTTGAAAAAACGGCAAACCAGCTATATATGAAGTAAGTAACCCTGAAAAATTTTGTGGGTAGATTGGATTGTTTAACCAGCTACCAAAATTTGTCACAAGAAAAAATAAACTAGCGGTTGATAATCCGGTAAGAGCCAATCTTGGAAGGGAAAATGTAGAAAGGATTCCCCAGGCTAGAGGAATCATTAGTAAAAATGAACCGTAAACCCAAAATGAACCAAACAAAGTAAATCCTTCGTAATACTGAGGATATTGAATAGGATAGATAACATTATTTATAAACAAATCACTTAACCAAAGTGAAAATAAAGGAACTAAAAAGGCCCAAATTTTCCTACCCAAAAAATAGCTGCCAAATACAGCTATACCACCTACAGGTGTGAAGTTGTGTGGATGAGGTAATATTCTGCTGAATGCGGCGAATAATATAAGTACCAACACTAATTTTAAAGTATTTTGTTTCTCCTGATTCATTTCTCGTTGTGTAATTAAGAATGTAAAATTAAAAAGATTTACTTATTTTAGGGTTTTATTTCAACCGTTGATTCATCTCTGAATTATTTTTAATCGTTTATAAATATTTCAATAAAACCTAAACCATGAAAAAAGGTTTCGCATTTTCTTTTCTTTTATTCCTATCTATTCAATTTGTTGTTGCTCAACCGGAAAGATGGCAGCAACGAGTTCAATACAAAATGGATATTGATTTTGATGTAAAAAAACATCAATTTAATGGTAATCAAACTATTAAGTACACAAATAATTCTCCCGACACTTTAGATAGAATTTTTTATCACCTTTACTTTAATGCTTTTCAACCTGGAAGTACTATGGATGTTCGCTCCAGGACTATTTCAGATCCTGATCCCAGGGTTGATGATCGTATATTCAAGCTTACTCCAGATGAAATTGGTTTTCATAAAATTTCTTCTTTAAATCAGGATGGTATTCCATTAAATTTTGAAATGGTAGAAACTATTTTAGAAGTAAAACTGGCAAAACCATTACTTCCAGGTAAAACAACTACCTTAGAAATGGCCTTTTCAAGCCAGGTTCCTTTGCAAATTAGGCGTTCAGGTAGAAATAATGCTGAAGGTATTGATTATTCCATGGCTCAGTGGTATCCAAAATTATGTGAATATGATTACCAGGGATGGCATGCAAATCCTTATATAGGTAGAGAATTTTATGGTGTTTGGGGTGATTTCGATGTGACGTTAAACATTGATGCTAAATATATGGTAGGTGGAACAGGTTATCTCCAAAATCCAGAGCAAATTGGAAAAGGTTATACCCCAAATCCTGTTACGCCAAAACCAGATAAAAATGGTAAGCTTTCCTGGCACTTTATTGCACCAAATGTTCATGATTTTTTGTGGGCTGCTGATCCTGATTATACACATACATCTTTAAAAAGATCAGATGGACTAACGCTACATTTTTATTATCAATCTAATGATAAAACGAAAGATAATTGGGAGGCATTACCTGCTATAATGGATAAAGCTTTTGATTATATTAACAAAAATTTTGGACAATACGATTACAAACAATATTCGTTTATTCAAGGTGGCGATGGTGGAATGGAATATCCAATGGCAACTTTAATCACTGGAGAAAGAAATATTGGTAGTCTAGCTGGTGTAGCTGTTCATGAATTAATGCATAGCTGGTATCAAATGATGCTGGCAACCAATGAAAGCTTGTATGCCTGGATGGATGAAGGTTTTACATCTTATGCCAGTTCAAGAGTAATGCAACATCTCATTGAAAATAAAATATTAATGCCGGGTAGGGTAGCAACTAATCCTCAGGCAGGTAATTACGCTGGGTATTTCAATCTTGCTAAATCCGGATTTGAAGAACCTTTGTCAACACATGCCGATCATTTTCAAACGAATAGAGCTTATGGACTTGCTGCTTATTCAAAGGGTTCCGTTTTTCTTGCACAACTTGAATATGTACTCGGAAAACAAATATTCGATCAGGCATTACTTAGGTATTTTTATACCTGGAAAGGTAAACATCCTAATGTAAATGATTTTATCAGGGTTTTTGAAAAATCCAGTCAACTAGAATTAGATTGGTACAAAGAATATTTCTATCATACCACTTTAACGGTTGATTATGCTATAAATAGTGTCTCTTCTATTGGAAATAATACCATAGTGAATCTGGAAAGAAAGGGTAAAGTACCCATGCCTGTCGATATAGTTATAACTAAAAAAGATGGTACTAAAATGGGTTACACTGTTCCCCTTCAAATAATGAGGGGAGCTAAAGGGGCAGATTTATCTGATATCAATTGGATTGTCAGTCCTGATTGGGCTTGGACAAATCCTCAGTATTCTTTGAACTTGCCTGTCAAATTAGATGATATTCTAACTATAGAGATTGATCCATCTGAGCGCATGGCTGATATTGAAAAAATAAATAACGTTTGGAATAATCCAGCTAATGCCAAATAATATTTAAAATTGGGTTTTTCGCCTGCGATGCGTGTTCTTCAATTAACTAAAAAAGTTCCTTTCCCGTCGAAAGATGGTGAATCTATGGCTATTCGATCCCTTGCGAGCTCCTTAGTATCGAATGGTGTATCCGTCGATCTATTATCTTTAAATACTAATAAACATAGATTTTCAGGTGCCTTTAATGAAATAGATTCAACATTATATAATTCCATTGATATGGTGGAAATCAATACAGATTTCCATCCTATTTCATTCCTCGCAAACTTATTCTCTGATATTCCTTATCAAATTAGCAGGTTTGTAAAGAAAAACTGTAAAGTAAAACTGATTTCACTTTTGTCCCAAAACAAGTATGATTTTATTCTACTTGAAACTGTTTATTTGACGCCTTATATTCCCGTAATTAAAAGATATTCTTCGGCAAAGATTCTTTTAAGAACACACAATATGGAATATGAAATATGGGACAGACTATATAAAGGGGCAGATTGGGGTGTTTCTAAATTATTATATAAATGGCTGGCCTTTCAGATGTTTAGATATGAATCTTTTCGACTTTACTCTGTCGATTATCTTATTGCCATTTCAATGAGAGAATTTTTAATGTTTAAGGCCTTATATCCTTCTTTAAATGGCATAGTTGTTCCTATTACCCGGGATGCACCAAAAGAAAGCTATCAAAAAATATTAAAAAGTAATACTCAAAATATTAGCTTGTTTTTTATTGGTTCTTTAGACTGGAAGCCTAATCAGGAAGGGCTACTTTGGTTTTTAAGTAAAGTCTGGCCATTATGTCATGCCAAATTTCCTCACTTATCATTTCATGTGGCAGGACGAAATATGCCCGATAAAATAAAGCAGATGACTTTAGACGGTGTAATTATGATCGGTGAAGTAAATGACGCAGCCTCATTTGTAAACCAACATGATATTGCTATTGTTCCATTGCTTTCGGGAAGTGGCATGCGTGCTAAAATTATAGAGGCCATGGCTTTAGGAAAAGTGGTTATTACTACATCCATCGGATTGGAAGGAATTGAAGCACAAAATAATTTCGATGTATGTCTGGCTAATTCACCAACAGATTTCTTAGACGTGATTCAGCATTTATTAACTCATCCTGCTCAAATGATTCAGATTGGTATAAATGCAAATCATAATATAATGAATAATTATGAAAGCACAGCTATGGGTAAGAAATTACTTGATTCTTTAGATTATCATTTTAATCGATACCCGTGATTATAATCATCTTTTTTTTTATTATTTTATCATTTTCTTTGATGGTTTACAGCTATTTAATTTTTCCGTTAATCATGAAAAAATTAAGCGATAAAACGTCAGTAAATATTAATCAATCATATTTTCCTAAGGTAGCTGTCATCATGTCAGCTTATCAAGAGGAATTTATAATTAGGGATAAGTTAAAAAGTTTAAAGGAACAGAATTATCCTAAAGAATTACTTACTTTTTGGATAGCCTCAGACGGAAGTGTGGATGGAACCAATCAAATTATTCAGGATGAATGTAAAAATTTGTCCAACAGCAAGGTTTTCATTTTCAATAGCAGAAGAGGAAAGCCGACGGTGATTAATAATTTGGTTTCAAAAGCTAAGGAGTTTTACAATTATACTGATTTCATCATTATACTTACTGATGCCAATGTTATCTTTAAAAATGACTTAATTTCCTTTCTAGTACAGCCATTCTTTTTTCCAGGTATTTCCCTAGTTGATTCAAAAATTGAACCGTTAAGTAAAGTTTCAAAAGGAATTTCAATCTCTGAGAACTTTTATCTTAATAGAGAGACTTTATTAAAACAAAATGAGGGAAAATGGAAAGGCTTATCAATGGGAGCTTCCGGAGGCTGTTATGCCATTAGATCAAATGATTATGTTCCAGTTCCAAAGGATTTTCTTGTTGACGATTTTTTTATTTCTTTCAATATATTACTGAATGGTAAAAATGCCATATTACATCCAATGGCGATTTGTTACGAAGAAGTTTCTTCTTCCATTAGCATTGAATTTAGAAGACGACGACGCATATCAGCAGGGAATTTTCAAAATTTATTTTATTTTCTTCCATTTTTTACAATGAAACAACTGTCTCTGTGGTTTGTATTTTTTTCACACAAGGTTATTCGATGGTTTGTACCCTTTTGCTTAATTATTTCTTTTTTATCTCTGTTTTATTTAGCTTTTTATCAAGTTATTGTATTATTTGCCATACTCATTTTAATTTTATTTATAGGGTTTGTTTTTGTAATTGATAAATTATTTGAGAACATTAACATACATTTGCCGTTTCTAAGAGGTGTACGTTATTTCATAGTAATTAACGCAGCTTTATTAATTGGCTGCTTTGATTTTTTAAAAGGAATTAAAAATAATGTCTGGGAACCAACAAAAAGAAACCAATAATTTTCAACTTGATAAGATTGAAGATGCAATTATTGATATCCGTGAGGGTAAAATAATTATTGTGGTTGATGATGAAGATCGTGAAAATGAGGGTGATTTTATTTGCGCCGCTGAAATTGTTACGCCTGAAATTATTAATTTCATGGCTACCCACGGGAGAGGTCTTATATGTGCACCATTAGATGAAAGAAGGGTGGAAGAATTAGAACTAAACATGATGGTTTCTAATAATACTGCTTTACATGAAACTGCATTTACTGTTTCGATAGATTTAATGGGCTATGACTGTTCCACGGGTATTTCTGCCTACGATAGAGCAACAGGTATTAAAAAGTTAACGGATCCATCCATTGTTGCCAAAGATTATGCCAGACCAGGTCATATTTTTCCACTTAAAGCCAGACAGGGTGGGGTGTTAAGAAGAACGGGGCACACTGAGGCGGCCATAGATTTAGCAAGATTAGCTGGATTTTATCCTGCGGGAGTACTGGTGGAAATTCTTAATCCTGATGGTACGATGGCACGTTTACCAGAGTTATTTGAAATAGCTAAAAAATTTGAGCTTAAAATAGTGGCTATTCGTGATTTAGTAGCCTACCGACTAAAGATGGAAAGCTTAATAAAAAAAGAATTATCTTTTCCAGTTGATACTCCTCAGGGTAAATTTTTAATAACTGCTTACACCCAAATATATTCAGGAGATGTTCATTTAGCTGTAACCATTGGGAAGTGGTCTATTGATGAGCCCGTTTTGGTAAGAGTTCATTCTTCAGTAGCTCCTAATGATATTTTTGCTTCCTTATTTTCTGAAAATTCAGGCCTTATACACAAAGCTTTAAAACAAATTGCCAAGGAAGGTAAAGGGGTTTTTCTCTTTATGAGACCTAATGTTAAATCAGAGGAAGATTTCCTTGAAGACTTAAAAGTTCTTGCTTCCCAACCCAATAATTTATCTGATAATATTTTGAAACAGGATATGAATCCCCGAGAATTTGGAGTGGGTGCTCAAATACTAAAAGATTTGGGTGTATCTAAAATTAAACTGCTTTCTAATAATCCTAAAAAGCGGGTAGCATTAGATGGATACGGCTTAGAAATTATTGAAAATATTGATATAGCAGATTAAAATTTAGGACAAAAATTATCATCGTTGTTATATCTGCCCATATAGGTTACCGTTAATTCAATGGCATTTCTTCTTCCTGAAATGCCATTATAAAGGTTTGATATACCAGCGTCATAAGAAATTCCAATTAATAATTCGTTAAGTTCTAAACCTACCAATAAAATTAAAGATTCTATTTTTGGTTTATAACCTGCCTCAATATTTGGTCTCGCTGAAGCGCCAAAATGAAGCGAAGTATTAGAAACATCATTTAATATAGTTCTAACATTCATACCTGCCATACCTGTTAGGTGGCTACCTTGTTTTTGTGCTAAAACCCTTGGATGAATCTGTAATTTTTCTGAAACAGGAATTTGAAAACCACCGTGAACTGTATATTTTATCGGTAAAGGTCTATTAGTAATGGAATTTACGAATAATTGGTTGTTTTGGTAAAAACTCTGATTTGGTTTGTTAAAATGTGCTATTGAAGCACCTAAAAAACCACCTAACTGATTTATTGTCATAAAGGAATATTGTATTCCAGCATTTAAATCTGAAAATGCAAAATTATTTGAAGGTAATAATTCATTTGTTGAATCGCTGTAACCATCTGTCCCATTAAACTGATCTTCAAAGGTTATATTACTATAACCAACACTTTTTTGAATAATACCCATCTGAAATCCAGCACTTATAAATTGATTATTTGTAGGGTCTAAACTTTTATGATATGCACCTGAGACATAAATATTCTGGGTATTCCACCCAATACTAGAATTTTTATCTTGCATAAACATAACACCTACTCCAGCTGCATCATTTAATACTTTACCGTCATATCGAATAGGTAATCGTAAATCAAAACTACTGTATAAAGATACAAATGGTTCATTAAATTGATTATTTCCCTGATTTCTGTGCGCTACAATAGCTCTATAACTGCCTTCGAAACTTCCACTTAAGCTTGGGTTTAGAAAAATGGGTAAATTGTTATATTGAGAAAAATTTGGATCTTGACCCCAAAGGAACGCAACGATTAAACAAAATACGCTGGTAAATATGTTAGCTTTTGTTAATGCCTTCATGAAATATATTTGAAAAGCGCTAAAATAATGTTTAATTTTAATATTTGCATAACGGTAAAAATATAACTTTTAGTATTTTTGTCCTATCATGTGGCAACCCTCAGAAATTAAGAATTTTATCGGTAAAATTGAATTTGGAATTTGTCCATTAAGTGTCATTCCTATTCGCATTTCTCCCTCTCATAGGAGTGAACTCATTTCGCAAATGCTTTTTGGAGAAATGGCAGAAATTCTTGAATCTAAAGGTAACCATTGGCTAAGAATAATCTGTGAGTCTGATGGTTTTATTGGATGGGTAGAAAAGGACCAAATTATGCCTTTATCTGAAAGTACTTATTTGAAATATAAAAATAATTATGCCTATTGTTTAGAATTAATGCAGCCTGCGGTTGGTCCTGATTCTTTCGTTTCTATTACCTTAGGAGCACGCTTACCTGAATATGATGGATTGAGGTTTTCGCTCAATAAATCAAAGTATTCATTTAATGGTCAGGCTTTACCTAACAGTAAATTTAGTCCAACACCAGAGATGATAGTTAAATTAGCACGAAAGTATCTTAATACACCTTTTTTATGGGGAGGTCGTTCTCCTTTTGGCATAGATAGCTCAGGTCTTGTACAAATAGTTTACCAAATGGTAGGTATTTCCCTCCCTCGAGATCCATTAGATCAAGTTAAAATGGGTACTTCAGTAGAGTTTATTGAAATGGCACAACCTGGGGATATCGCTTTTTTTGAGAATAGATTTGGTAGAATTGTACATTCAGGAATTATTTTACCTGATAATCAACTACTTCATTCACTTGGTCAGGTGAAAATAGATCTTATGGATCATTATGGTGTATTTGATTTAAATAAAAATCACTACCTTAAGTCTCTACGTATAATTAAAAGATTACTTCCTACCAGTTCTAAAAGCAGTTACTTACCTAGAGTTGAAAATACGATAAATTCTAACCAGTTATCTCTTGAAATCATTTTATAGTAACTTATTTTGTTGTTTGACATCCTAATTACTCTAACAATCACATAGCATGATAATAAAAATCTTTAGATTTTTCTATTAGGGTATTTCCATACATTTTAACCCAATGATAACTTAACCATTCGCCCTGTACAAGATTTAAATCTACATGCCACCCTAAATCATCCACCCAATAACATGTTATGTTTCTAATTTTTTCATCAATGGAAGCGGTACTAACATTTTCAATAAAATATACGGATTCACCAGGTACTGTTTGCACTTCCATTTTTAGCCGGTATGCTTTTAAATGCGATACTTTTTCTGTTATTTCTTTTAACCATAAAATTCCATAGGGTGGTATAATCAAAGTATCACCCTGATAAAGATAAGATGTTGAACTTATTACTTCTTTAAAAGATTTACCTTGCCATTTTTCTGGCAATTCCAATTTGGTAATCAGTTGAAAATCACAACTGAAATTAGCAACTAATAGAAGATTTTCCTCTTTTAATGATTTTTCTACACAAAAAATGGTATTACATTTTAGCGATATTATGGTCTCTTTCGCATTTCCATGAAGGCATTGGGTTTCTTTTCTTCGTTTAGAAAAATTGGCAATAATATTAAATAAAACATTTTCAACCGTACCTAATTCATTTCTTAATTTTGCTTTGTTCCAATCCATGACAGGTCTGTGTAACCAACGATTATCTTCTCTTTTTTCTGTATCCTTAAGATAATCAAAATTATTTAAGTGTCCAATTTCATCCCCTGCGTAAACCAAAGGAATGCCTCTCAAAAAAAAGATTACGCCGTGTAATAGTTTAAAGCGATTTATTGCATGAGCTAAATCTTCTTTTTTATTTTCTATAAATGACTTTTGAATACCTATAAGCGCGGCAGTACTACCTGAAATTCTTGATTCACCATTAGATTTATCTATTTGAAAATTATAACCTTGAGCAAAACTATTTTTCCATTGACCTGTATAGAATGCAGAACAAAACATCCGTGTTTCATGACCATTCTGCCCAACATCGGCGGCATTCTGATCAGAAATTCCCCAACCAATGTCGTCATGACAACGTATATAATTAATCCAGGTAGAAGATGGTGGAATGGGTGGAAGTTTTGACAGCGTAGTCCTTAACAACATAGTATTTTCACAAGCTATCGCATGCCACAAATGATTCATTAAAGTTGCATTATAGCCAATTTCGCAAGCTTTACCTTCATAACCACCTGCACCTAAGTACCTGATAATATCATTTGGAGCCACAATGGCTTCAGATTTAAATAGAACACCTGGAGCAACCAGTTGAATCAAATACTTATATGCCACTAAAAGCATAACCGCTTCTTCCTGATTTTGACAATTTGTACCCATTTTTTTCCATAAAAAAGGGACGGCATCCAGTCTTAAAATATCCACTCCCAAATTGGCAAGAAATAACATTTCTCCAAGCATGGCATTAAATACTTTTGGTTCACTGTAATTTAAATCCCATTGATATTCGTTAAATGTTGTCCATACCCATTGATTAATTTCCTCTTGATAGGTAAAATTTCCAGGAGCAAAATCTGGAAAAACCTCAGGCAGCGTTCTCTCATATTGATCAGGAATAGAGCGGTTTGGATATAAATAATAATAATTTTTGAAACGACTTTCCCCTTTCAATATACTTTGCGCCCATTCATGTTCCTTTGCTGTATGATTCATAACAAAATCAATAGCAATGATTTGGTCTTCAGCATGCATTTTATCTATGAGAGCTATCAAATCATCATTACTTCCCAATTTGGCGTTAACTTTTCTGAAATTTTTAACTGCATAACCTCCGTCTGCCTGACCTTCCCTGGGTTCTAACAAAGGCATTAAATGAACATAATTAATCCCTAACTCTCTTAAATATGTAAGGTGATTTTCCATTTCTTTGATGTTACCTGCATATAAGTCAACATAAAGCATGGTGGCAACCCATTTCTGATCCAAATGCCAATCTTTTACTAATTCTCTCTTCTTATCTATTTCTTTAAGTGAGTCTTTCCTATTTAAATAAGCCGTATTTATGGTTTCTATGATGTCAAGTAAATCTCTTTCTTCTGAGTTTGGATAAAGAGTTTTAAAGATAAATTGGAAATCTGACCAATATTCAATAGCTTTATTTCTAAGGGCAGGGTTTATTTTTTCTATCATAAAAAGGATTGATTCTATAATTCATTACAAAATACAATTTTTTAATTTAGATGACAAATCGTAAATCAACTTGAGAATGAAAATAAAAAAAAATTAACTTTGACGAAAAAATGTTCTATAGATTACCTGCTGAATGGGAAAAGCAAGACGCTGTGCAATTTACTTTTCCCCATGCTGACTCAGATTGGAAATTATTTTTAGAAGACGCTATTCAAGTTTTCGTCGACGTTATTACCGCTATTTTACCTTTTGAAAAGGTAATTGTTGTAACCAAAGATTTAGATAAAACAAAAAGCTATTTCAAGGATTATCCTTCACAAAATTTATTTTTTTTTGAAATAGATAGTAATGATACCTGGGCAAGAGATCACGGTGGCATTACTGTTTCTAATGGTTTGGATTTAAAAATCTTAGACTTTACTTTCAATGGCTGGGGTCTAAAATTTGATGCAGAAAAAGATAATTTAATTACTAAAAAGTTACAATTATCTAATGCATTTAAAGTACCACTTGAAAAAATAGATTTTGTTTTAGAAGGTGGTGCCATAGAAACCGATGGATTAGGTACGCTTATTACCACCCGTTATTGTATGCAATCTCCTTATAGAAATCCATCTTTTTCTGAGGAACAAATCAATAATCTTTTGTTCCAAAACTTTGGAACAACCAATATTTATTGGCTTAATAATGGATATTTGTCAGGAGATGATACAGATTCACACATTGATACTTTAGTGCGATTTTGTAATTCTACAACGCTGGCTTATGTAAAATGTGATGATCAAATGGATGAGCACTATGAATCTTTGTTAAAAATGGAAGAAGAGTTAGCAAAATTAGTAGATGTCAATGGAAATCCATTTCATTTAGTTCCGTTACCCTGGCCTGATGCATGCTTTGCTGACGATGGTCATAGATTACCTGCTACTTATGCAAATTTTTTAATTATTAATGGTGCGGTGATATTACCTATTTACAATGTAAAACAAGATAAGGAAGCAGTTAGTATTTTAACTAAAATTTTCACTGATAGAAAAATTATTCCAGTGCTTTGTCGCACATTAATTGAACAACACGGATCTTTACATTGCATTTCTATGCAATATCCCTCAGGATCTATTAATTTATAATGCCGAAATAATGAAAAATAATAGTATCAAAGTTGGCCTCATACAACAATCAACCAGTCATAAACCTGGTGAAAATATAGACAGGATTATTCCAGAAATAGAAAGGCTCGCTAACATGGGGGCAGAACTTATAACGTTACAGGAATTACATAATGGTATTTATTTTTGTCAGGCAGAAGATCCATCTCTTTTTGATCTGGCAGAAACCATTCCCGGTAAATCAACAGAAATACTAAGTAAGGCAGCTGCTGATAATAAAGTGGTCATAGTCTCTTCACTTTTTGAAAAAAGAGCGCCTGGTTTATACCATAATACCGCTGTGGTTTTTGAAAAGGATGGTAGTATTGCTGGTAAATATAGGAAAATGCATATTCCGGATGATCCTGCTTACTATGAGAAATTTTATTTTACGCCGGGAGATTTAGGATTTGAACCTATTCAAACGAGTATAGGTAAACTTGGAATTCTAGTTTGCTGGGATCAGTGGTATCCCGAAGCTGCCAGACTAATGGCTTTAAAAGGGGCAGAAATTTTGATTTATCCTACAGCTATTGGTTGGGAACATACCGATGCTGAGGAGGAAAAGGAAAGACAATATGATGCCTGGTTTACCATACAAAGAGGTCATGCTATAGCCAATGGTCTACCTTTAGTTGCCATTAATCGCTGTGGATTTGAACCTGATTGGACGGGAAATACAAAGGGTATAACCTTTTGGGGGCAAAGTTTTGTTTGTGGACCTCAAGGGGAAATCCTTTTTAAAGCGGATAGCACTTCATCTAATGGCTATTTAGTGGAGATAAGTAAAACAAGGACTGAAGAAGTACGAAGAATGTGGCCATTTTTTAGAGATCGGCGAATTGATTCCTATGGAGAAATAACAAAACGTTACATCGATTAATTTCTCATGCTATAAACTTTGTATTAAGTCATATTGCGATATAATCTGATAATCGCCTGCTGTTTTTTTGACAATGACAGCAGGTGTTTGACGCGATATTATCTTACTTAATTGTGAAACCGTAATGTCTTCACTAACGACAGGTAAAGCGGGGGCCATGATGTCTCTCACCGTTGATTTTTGTGTATGATTTTCAGAAAGAGCACTTATAACTTGTTGTTCTCCAACACTTCCAACCCATTCTTCGTTTTCCATCACAGGTAACTGGGAAATATCAAAATCACGCATTAATCTTAAAACATCCTGGATAGCGGTGTCAGGATTAATACTAATAAAATCTTTTTTAAGTTTTTTAGCCAGAATATCTTTTGCTTTCAATTCACTCTCCAAAAACCCACGTTCCCTCATCCAGTCATCATTATATATTTTGCCTACATACCTGCTTCCATGATCATGAATAATAACAATTACTACATCCTCTTCTTTTAGTTCAGCTCTCATTTGCCAAAGCCCTGCTACAGCTGAACCAGCTGAATAGCCTAACAGCATGCCTTCTTCTCTGGCTATTTTTCTTGCCATTAAGGCACCGTCCTTATCTGAAACTTTTTCAAAATGGTCTATCAAGCTAAAATCTACATTCTTAGGAAGTATATCTTCACCGATACCTTCTGTTATGTAAGGATAAATTTCTTGTTCATCAAAAATACCTGTTTCATGGTATTTTTTAAAAACAGAACCATAAGTATCTATTCCCCAAACTTTTATATTCTTATTTTGTTCCTTTAAAAATCTAGCAGTACCCGAAATAGTCCCTCCTGTGCCAACACCGGTTATAATGTGGGTTACTTTACCGCCTGTCTGTTCCCAGATTTCCGGACCAGTTGATTCATAGTGTGCCTGCCTGTTGGATAGATTATCATATTGATTAAACCAAAATGAATTAGGAATTTCTGTGCTTATTCTTTTGGCAACAGAATAATATGAAGCTGGATCATCGGGATGAACATTGGTAGGACAAACAATTACGTCAGCCCCTAAAGCCTTCAATAAATCAATTTTCTCTTTAGACTGTTTATCTGTTGTGGTAAAGATACACTTGTAACCTCTCACTGCAGCTGCAATAGCCAATCCCATGCCTGTATTACCTGAAGTACATTCAATAATTGTTCCACCCGGCTTTAAGTTACCATTTGCTTCCGCATCTAATAACATTTTCAGAGCCATTCGATCTTTTATAGAATTACCCGGATTAAATGTTTCCACTTTAATAAGCACTGTTGCCTTAATGCCAGGAATTATTTTCTTGATTTGAACTAATGGTGTATTTCCAATAGTTTCTAAAATAGTCTTACAATATTTCATATTATTTATAATATTTAACTGATACAAAAAATTTCAAATCAAGGAAGCCTAATTTTAAGGCATCATTTTTAGTTAATAAGAGCAAAATATCTAAAGGGTATTTTCCAGGAGGAATTTTACCTATCACCTTTCCTGTTATTTTCTTTTTTGACATCGGATTTGTTATCTCTACAACAGAATGTTCCGGAATTTTGTTGGAAAGTACATAAGGATATTTCGTTTTTTCAAAGGGTGAATCATATGTTTTCGCTGCTCCGGACACTGAAACTAAAACCTTTTTAGTTTTATCGGATATGAGTGAAAGGGTGTCCTTATTTATTCTAGGTTGAAATTCAATATCTGTAGAAGAATTTTTAATAGATTGGACAGGATAATAACCTATTAATAGTTTGGCATCCGTCGTTATAATGTTGTTTTTTATGGAATTTATTTTCTTAATTTCATTAGAATCCCTGGTGAAATAAATTCTAAATAATCTATATAAAGTATCTCCTTTTTTAACTTTGTAGAATACTGGGATATAATTATATTTATCGAAGGAGCTTTGCTGTAGGGGACTTTTTATACTTTTATATTGTATTGGAATTTTAATTATTTTATTTTCTTGTATCTGATTATTTGTTATTCCATTTATATCCTTTAGAGCGGTTATGGAAATTCCATAATAGGATGCAATACTGAATAAATTATCCTCCTTCGTCAAGAGGTGGAATAAGCAATGCTTTCCATCGATATAACCAATAAAAACTGTATCCTTTGTGTTTCCTACAGGAATATAAGAAAACTGACTTTTTGCTTCGTTTAAAATAAATAACGAAATAAATGATAAAAAAAGTAGATTATTCTTCAATTTTGACAAAATGAATGAAACAAATGTATTTCGAATGAAAAAAAATATTGTCATAATTCCCGCAAGATATAAATCAATTCGTTTTCCCGGAAAACCTTTGGCAAAAATTTCTCAAAAATCAATGATACAATATATTTACGATAGTATTAAAAATTATCCATTTTTAGATGAAATTATTGTTGCTACAGACGACCAGAGAATAGTTAGTCATTGTTTAGAAATGGATATTCCTTACGCTTTAACAAATGAGAATCATCAAAGCGGCACAGATCGCGTATCAGAGGTGGCAAAAAAATATCCATTCAACTATAATATTATCAATTTACAAGGTGATGAACCATTTATTAAAGGATCCGATATTAAGAAGTTGATAGAAACACTTGATAATGCGACAGATGGGATAGCTACTTTAGCTTGTCAAATTACAGATAAAGTCCAAAGAATGAATCCTAATAGAGTGAAGGTGGTTTTTAACAAAAAAAAGGAAGCAATGTATTTCAGTAGGTTTGATATACCATATCAAAAAGGTGATTTTTCGGACGCTCTTAGCTACCAACATATAGGTATTTACGGTTTTACCAATGAAGTTCTGCAAACTATATCAAAATTATCACCAGGATTATATGAAAAAGCTGAATCCTTAGAGCAACTTCGCTGGTTAGAGGAAGGTTTTAAAATTAATATTGGATTTGTTGAGGAGGCTTTGTTTAGTATAGATACCCCAGAAGACCTTATTGAGGCTAACAAAAAAATAAGTAATAAAAAGAATGAGCAAGTATAAAAAATTATTTCTACCTGGTGCAAGCCTCGCATTAATTGGTTTGGGTTTATCCATTTCCATAGAGGCAGGCTTTTGGAAATGGGACGGAAGGCCAATGTGGGAGTGGATCACAATGGGAACTATAGGTCTTATTATATTTAATACTGGATTAAGCCTTTTTGGAGAGGCCATTATAAGAGCATCAAAAGAATAGACAATTAAGGTAATGAATCAGCAGAAAAACTAAATGGTAAAATGGAGGCAATGCTATCTAATAGGTAGTAGCTACCTTCCTCGCCTTGAAAAATTATTTCAATAGGGTTCTTTTGCCTTGATTCCATTTCAATAAGGACCTGCCGACATGCACCGCAAGGGCTGACTAGAGCATCTTTTTTATCTGCAACCACGGCAATTACTTTTATTTTTTGAATGGGCTCCTCGAAAGATAATTTGGCAACTGCGTTTCTTTCAGCACACATACACAAAGGATAGGAAGCATTTTCAATATTTGTGCCTAATATCTGATTTCCATTATCCAATAAAAAGCAGGTACCCACTCTAAATCTTGAGTAAGGAGCATAAGAATTATGAAATGCAAGTCGGGCGGAGTCCAATAATTCTTTATATTTGTCCGGAACTTCATCAATATCCTGAAATCTTGTGAAGTGTATTTGTATGGTTTTTTCCAATTTTTTTTCTTGTTATATAAAGATAATAAAATGCATAATATACTTATAATTGGTGCCGGACTTTCTTCAAGTGCACTTATTCATTACGTTCTTAAAAATGCGGAAACAAAGGGTTGGAATGTTACAGTAGCTGATGCAGACCCACTAAAAGCGGAAAAAATTATTGCTGGTCATATAATGGCCAGAGCTGCCTGGCTCGATGTTATGAAAGTGAATGACCGACGTGAACTGATAAGCAGAGCAGATGTTGTCGTTTCTCTAATTCCAGCTCATTTGCATTTGGAGGTTGCTCACGATTGTATAAAATTGAAAAAGCACTTAATTACTGCTTCTTATGTCTCACAGGAAATGTATAGATTGGGTGACGAAGCACGTGATAGAGAACTTATTTTTATGGGCGAAATGGGACTCGATCCGGGTATTGATCACATGTCTGCTATGCGTCTTATTGACGGAATTAAAGAAGATGGTGGACAGATTACCTCCTTTCGTTCCTATACTGGGGGTTTAATTGCTCCAGAAAGCGATGATAATCCATGGCATTATAAGTTCACCTGGAATCCAAGAAATGTAGTTCTTTCAGGTCAGGGAACAGCACAATTTATCGAAAATAGTAAATTAAAATACGTTCCATACCATAGATTGTTTCGTGAAAAAAAAATTGTTAATATCTTGAATGAAGGTGCTTTTGAGATGTATGCTAATAGGGATTCTCTCCTTTATATGGATGTTTACGGCTTATCTAAAATCCCAAATATCATTAGAGGAACGCTGCGTGCTGTTGGCTTTTGTGAAGCGTGGGACGCATTAATTCAAATAGGGTTGACTGATGCTGATTTTCCTATTCTTGATTCAGGTAACATAACATATCATGAACTTTTAGATGCTTATGTTGATCAATACAATGGTGGTACTTTACGTGAAAGAGTTGCTCAACTATTAAATAAACCTGCTAATTCGCTGGTCATGGATCAATTAGAATGGCTCGGATTGTTTAGAAAGAAAAAAATTAAACATAATTTTGCCACTCCAGCACTCATATTGGAAAATCTGCTAAGAGAAAAATGGGCTTTGCAGCCTAAGGATAAAGACATGATAATCATGCAACATGAGGTGGAATATAGAAAAGAAGGTAAAAAATTCTTAAAAATATCCAGTATGAAATTACTTGGGGAAGATAGTCAGGATACCGCCATGTCAAAAACGGTAGGTCTCCCGTTAGGAATTTTTGTGAAATTAGTATTAGAAGGTAAAATTTCTGCGAGAGGCGTTCAAATCCCTGTGATGCGTGAAGTGTACGAACCTGTTTTAAGAGAATTGGAGGAGGATTATTCTGTTGTATTTAACGAGAAGCTTATTGAGCTATAATGTTTACGCCAATTCGTTTGCTTCAGTTTTTTCATCTTAGCAGACAGGTTAGTGTTCTTTTTTATGCCTGTTTACTTCCTTTTTTAAACTTTTCCAATGATGTAATTGGTTCTTTCGAACTTTTGCAAATACTAGCTTATTCTCTTAGTTTTTTCTGGATTTCAGGCCTTATTCAAGGCCTTATGCATTTTTATCCCTCCTTACCCACCTATAGTAAACAAAAAATTCTTACAGCCGCTTTTTTACTTTTTTGCTTAATGTCAACTTTTTTTGTCGTTTTTGTAGGTCTAGGTGTTTATTTAAACTTTCCTGTTTTACAAACTTTTAAAACTATTCCCTTTGTATGGATATTTTTACTTTATTTTTTGATCAATACCCCAGCTCAACTTCTTGAATATGCTTTATTCCTTAAAGAAAAGTATCAATGGCTTAAAATATCCTGTTTAGTTTCATTTCCATTACAGATATTACTTTTTACTATACCCTTATTTTTGTTTGATAATATCAATTTAGGCTTAATGGGTCTTACCTTTTGGTCTTGTATAAGGTTTTTAGTTCTCTTAATTCATTCCTTTTCTTTCCCTATTCATTTCGATAAAAAATTAATATATACTTGGATTAGCTATTCATTACCCTTAGTATTTTCAGCTTTAGTCGGTGGATTAGCGTCGGTTATTAATGCATCATTAGTTCAGTATTACTATCATGGTAGCACTGCTATATTTGCCGTTTATCGCTATGGAGCAAGAGAATTACCATTTGTTAATGGTTTATTTGAAGGTCTTGGTCTGGGAATTATTCCTTCGCTGATTAAAAATTTAGATAATGGATTATTTCAATTAAGAAAAAATACACTACATCTCTTGCATCTTGTTTTTCCTATTACTATTATATTAATGTTTTTTGTACATAGCTGGTTTCCTATTTTGTTTTCTAATCAATTCCTTGATAGTATTCCTATTTTCAAAATATTTCTTTTTTTGGTTATATTAAGGATAATTCCAACTAATACAGTAATTAATGCTTTAGGACATTCCAGAATTTTAGCTGTTATTGGACTATTAGAATTAGTTATTCATCTTTTATTAAGTTATTTTGGATTGCTTTGGTTTGGTTTAGTAGGTATAGCCTACGCTACAATTTTTGCATATTCCTTTGAAAAATTATCAGGACTCTTGTATTTATGGTGGAAAAAGGGAATTATTTTATCTCATTTAATACCTTTTTATTGGTGGTTATTTTATTCAATACTTTTAATAGTCAGTTATTTTATTTACTGGTAATGCTGTATATTTGGCCACATTTTAAAATAAAATTATTGTTATGTCAAGGATAATGATTATTGGAGCAGGTGGAGTTGGTAGGGTCGTTGCCTTTAAATGTGCCCAGGACCCAGCGGTATTTTCTGAAATTTTACTAGCTAGTAGAACCGTTTCTAAGTGTGATCGTATTGCAGACGATATTAGATTACAGCTAGGTTATAATGCAATGTCAACGGCAAAGGTCGATGCTGATAATGTTCCGGAATTGGTTAAACTGATAAATCTTTTTAAACCTAAAATGATTATCAACGTGGCATTACCTTATCAGGATTTAACCATCATGGAGGCCTGTTTACAAACAGGCGTTCATTATCTTGACACCGCTAATTATGAGCCTAAGGATGAAGCTAAATTTGAGTATAGCTGGCAATGGGCCTACAGAGAGAGATTTAAACAAGCTAATTTAACAGCCATTTTGGGATGCGGTTTTGACCCAGGTGTAACAGGTGTATTTACAGCCTATGCTGCGAAACATTTTTTCGATGAAATAGTATATTTAGATATTATTGACGCAAATGCCGGAAGTCATGGTAAAGCATTTGCTACAAATTTTAATCCTGAAATTAATATTCGAGAGGTAACTCAAAAAGGAAAATATTGGGAAAATGGTGATTGGGTTATAACTGAACCCCATGAAATTAAAATGGATATTGATTATCCAAATATTGGGCCTAAATCTTCTTACCTTATTTATCACGAAGAACTTGAATCCTTAGTTCAAAATTTTTCGTCTCTAAAAAGAGCAAGATTTTGGATGACCTTTAGCGAGGAATATTTGACCCATTTACGGGTAATTCAAAATATAGGAATGGCTAATATTGAACCTGTTATGTTCCAGGGTAGAGAAATTATTCCTTTGGAGTTTTTGAAAGCTGTATTGCCAGACCCTGGTGAATTGGGAGAAAATTATACAGGTCAAACAAGTATTGGAGTTAGAATAAGAGGTAAAAAAGACGGTAAGTGGGTGAATTATTATATTTGGAATAATTGCCAGCACGCCGATGCTTATAAAGAAACAGGCACACAAGGCGTTTCCTATACCACAGGTGTTCCTGCAATGATAGGTGCAAAAATGTTTTTAACAGGCCAATGGTCGAAACCAGGCGTTTATAATGTGGAAGAATTTAATCCTGATCCATTTCTAGAAGCATTAAGCCTCGCTGGTTTACCATGGCATGAACAGGTGAATGGAAATCTTCAGTTCGATTATCCAGCATAGTAATTCGATTTTGTTAATTTTTAATTATACTATGTTATGAACCTTTCAGATTATAATCAAATACCTTCACCCGCTTTTGTTTTGGATCTAAAAAGGTTTACCCATAACCTTGAATTACTTAAGGTAATTCAAGATAAAGCGGATATTAAAATTATTTTAGCTCTCAAAGGTTTTTCACTTTGGCATGTTTTTCCCCTTATTAAAAAATATCTAGCCGGTGCAACAGCCAGTTCATTTCATGAAGCATTATTGATTTTTAATGAAATGGGAACCAAAGCTCATACTTATTCCCCGGCTTATATTCCTTCAGATTTTGATAAAATAGTGCAATACAGTAGTCATATTACTTTCAACTCTTGTGCGGAGTATATTAGGTACCTTCCATTTATTTCTTCTAAAAATCCTTTATTTTCTCCCGGTATAAGAGTTAATCCTGGATATTCTCCCGTGGATGTTGCTTTGTATAATCCCGCCGCAGAGGGATCAAGATTAGGTGTTACCGTCGATAGAATTAGTGAGTTAAAGCAATTACCTAATTTGGATGGCTTACATGTCCATACTTTATGTGAATCTGATTCCTTTCATCTCGAGAAATTAATAGAAGCGGTAATATTAAATTTTGGAGAATTATTACCCAAGCTAAAATGGATTAATTTCGGTGGTGGACACCTTATGACTAAATCTGATTATGATGTAACCCATCTTATCTCAGTGCTTAAAATGTTTAAACTTAAATACCCCAATTTAAGTGTAATTCTTGAACCAGGCAGTGCTGTGGTTTGGGAAACTGGAGAGTTAGTGTCAACAGTATTAGATATTGTCGATAATAATGGTATTAAAACAGCCATATTGGATGTATCTTTTACTGCGCACATGCCGGATACGCTAGAAATGCCCTACAGGCCTAACATTTTAAACGCTTCCAAATTAACAACTTCCGATTTTCCGTTAGCTTATAGATTAGGTGGAGTAAGTTGTCTTGCAGGTGATTTTATTGAAGAATACTTTTTTTCATCCCCTTTGCAAGTCGGTCAAAAATTAATTTTTCTGGATATGATGCATTATACAATGGTTAAAACAACTATGTTTAATGGTGTTGGTCATCCGGAAATAGGTGTTTGGTCTGAAGACGATGGCTATAAACTATGGAAAAAATTTGATTATTCAGATTTTAAAAATAGATTAGGTTAGTGTATATGAAGAATGGGGAAGATTTGTTTCAACATATCTTGATTAACCTTAGTAATGATTTCGATGCCTATGAGAAAAGAGCAATAGCTAAGTCAATATTATTTGATATTGCCCATTTTTCATTGCCTTGGATTACTGAAACTAATATAACTAAAGAATTAATTTTTGAAATTAATCATTCAATTATTAGAATAAATGCTGGCGAGCCAACACAATATGTCTGTGGTGTTGCTCCTTTTAGAAATTATCTATTAAAAGTAGACAAAAAAGTGCTCATCCCCAGACCTGAAACAGAAGAGTTAGTGTCTCTGGTGTTGGCAAATCTATCAGTAATTCCCTCTGGAAACGGTATTGATATCGGCACTGGTTCTGGGGCAATCGCCTTGTCTATTGCCTTGGAAAGCGATCGGGAAATGGATGCACTGGACATTAGTCATGGAGCATTACAAATTGCTAGGTCGAATATTGATAAATATTCAGCCAATGTCAATTTAATTCAAGGTGATATTTTAAAAACTTCTTTACCAGGTAATTACTCATTTGTCGTCAGCAATCCTCCGTATATTCCAATAATGGATAAAAAAGACATGTTGGATTCCGTTTTACATTACGAACCTAAAGAGGCATTATTTGTACCTGATGATTGCCCCCTTTTGTTTTATGAAAGAATAGTACAACTTTCGACAAAATCTATTATTCCAAAAGGTGGATTGTTTTTTGAATGTCATCCAGCATTTATTAAAGATGTTGCAGATCTCTTATTAGCAAATGGATTTGTAAACGTTCAAATGATAACCGATGTAAGTGGTAAGCAAAGAATGGTGCAAGGTTTTTTGCCCTAGTAGCTACATTTCCTTCACAATATCAAATAATTCTGCTAAGGTTCTATTCAAAGATTCAATAGCTTCCACCATTTTCCAATTATCTTTATTCCTGTCTTCTACATAATTTGATATACTCCTTATGGACATAAAGGGAATATTTTCTTTTAGACAAACATAAAAAAAAGAAGCACCTTCCATATTTTCTATCTCAACATCAGGATATTTTTGAATTATTTTTTCAGCTTTACATTGTGTACCCGTCACTGTATTTAATGTAATTCCATGGGCCAATGGAAGAAATTTAGTCAACGTAGCTTCCGGATTTAACAAAAGACCCTCTTTAAAAGGAAATGAATTCTTATCTATAAGGGGCGTTTCAAAAATAGATGTAAAGCTGCCATCCTTTTCTTCCATACCTATATCTCCAAAACGTTCTGTGCCAATATAATAAACCTTTCCCAATGGCTTATTCTTTTGATATGACCCACCGATACCCACTTGAATGATTAATGAATAAGAAAATTGGTTTAATCTATTCTTTAATTCATACAAAGTATTAAAAACACCTACGCCTGTAACCAGAAGATGAATTTCATGGTTATCTGATTTCCATGTTCCTTCTTCCATTTTATGCCAACGCTTATCTAAATAGTTTATCGTTTGATTAACTTCAAAATAGGTTGCACTTGTTAATAATATATTCATTTTATTTTATAATTCCAATGTTTTTGAAAAAAGACAGTAGGTAAAATACCCAGCCATTGATGCTGTCTTACATTTAAGCCAAATTTAATACTTTTTGGAAGGTTATATGCCAATCCAAAGGTAAAAGAATAGGGTAGTGGTTCCCATCCAATATCTCCCTCAAATAATTTAAACTTACTAGTAATATTACCCCTGATTCCATTAAAAATCTGATGAACTTGATAGGTATAAAAAATGTTTATATGATTATACTTTCCAATCTTGTTGTCAATACCTAATAGAATGAAATCCTTCTTTTCAAATGGAGATGAATATAAATCTCTTTCATATTTAACATACAAATGGTGGCTTTCATTGATTATAGCTATACCCTGAAATCCTACAGTTAATACATAACTTCTTTTATCTTCAAGATATGATTGTATTTTATACTTAATCACAGAGCCCAACACAAAATTTAAATGAAGATATCTATGATAATTAAAAACAAGCTCTCTGTGTTTTGAATAAGGGGAAGAATACAAAAACGAAGTATATTGATTTTTGTCCAGAAAAAACATTACTAAATCCAAAGAATGTCTTGATTTTAATCCTAACCATTGTGATTCTTGACCAAATATGCCCACTATTTTATTTTGATTAATTATATTGGTTTTATTCAGTTCAAAGAAATTTCTGCCCAAAAGAGGGTGAATATGGTTCCCTAACCTGGCAAAATCAATATTTTGGCTATAGACTATGGCATATTTTAATAACATAGTGATTAAAAGCATTAATTTGTTTTTCATACGTCCTTTAATTTTCTTTAATATAATTGAAAAGTGATGGTTACTTGTATCGGCGTATTTTTGATACTGATAGATTTATCCTAACTTTGTCCAAAAATAAATGCGGCAAAAGGTTATCTTCCAAGATTTAGGATTAACGGATTATTTTGATACCTGGCAGTACCAAACAGAAATACACCAGCAACTTAAGGAAGAAAAGAAATTAATTAATAATAAAAACCCTTCACATACGCTTATTTTTTGTGAACATCATGCCGTTTTTACACTAGGTAGAAGTGGATTACAAGAAAATTTAATTGTTTCATCTGAATATTTAGCAGAAAATAATATTCAGTTTTATAAAATTAATCGTGGAGGTGATATTACCTACCATGGTCCAGGGCAAATTGTGGGTTATCCAATTTTTGATTTAGATTTCTTTTTTAACGATGTTCATAAATATGTAAGATTACTTGAGGAGTCTGTCATCCAAACACTTAAACATTATAATGTTACAGGTTATAGAGAACCTGGTTATACTGGAGTTTGGATTAAAAGGGAGAATGAAAATCGAAAAATTTGCGCTATTGGGGTTCATTTGAGTCGATGGATATCATTACATGGTTTTGCATTTAATATCAATACAAATCTTGAACATTTCAACTTTATTATTCCTTGTGGCATTAAAGATGAAGGTAAATCTGTTACTTCCTTAGAAAAAGAATTAGGTGCAAAGCAAAATATGGATGAGGTTAAACACATTTTAAAAAACAAAATTTCGTCTATTTTTGAATTTGATATGTTATAATATGTATGAGTGTGGAAAATAAAGCAAAAAGAGTCGCTGAATCAAAATCTGTCATGACAGAAATGGTTATGCCAAATGATGCAAATCCTATGGGTAATCTAATGGGTGGAAATTTACTAAGATGGATGGATATTATATCCAGTATTTGTGCGGGTAAACATTGTGAAAACCAAGTAGTTACTGTATCTGTGGATAATGTTGCTTTTAAAAAACCTATTCATGTAGGTGATATTGTAACTATTGAGGCTATGGTTACCCGTTCCTTTAATACATCGGTAGAAGTTTATGTGGAAGTTTATGCAGCAGATATAAAAGGACATAATTATAGAAGATGTAATCATGCTTATTACACTTTTGTTGCTCTAAGCACACCGGAGGGAAAACCAATATCAGTACCAACGGTTATACCACTTACAGATAATGAAAATAAGTTATTCGATTCAGCGCCTCAAAGAAGAGATATGAGATTATTATTAGGAGGTAGATAAAATTTTGTAGAAAATGATATTACTGAATATGGTTAAAAATATGTTTTATATCGTTAGAAAATCTAAATTTTTAGTACTTTTTCTTTGGGTAGCCATTGTGGTTTCAGATGTTCGGCATTCTTCTACTTTTAACTCTTTAAAACCTATTGAAAATTTTTTCTTGATAAAACAATTTTTTAATGACGAATCGACAACAAAAAAATACATTGAATCACTGAAAAATATATCGAATACACCAAATTTAAGATCAGTACCAAAAGGATTTGATGAAAACTGGACACTTAGGGGTCCAAACAAAATTGGTGCAAGAGTTAATGTGATAAAGCCTGATCCAAAAAATAGTCAAATTGTATACCTTGGATATTCGTCAGGTGGTTTATGGAAAACAGTGGATGGGGGTCAAACCTGGAAAGCTATTTTTGATGATTTCCCTTGGTTAGCTATAGCAGATATTAATATTGATCCAACAAACAGTAACATTATTTATGTGGCTACAGGAGATCCTAATATTTCTGGCTATCCTTTTGTTGGTGACGGCGTATATAAAAGTGTTGACGGCGGACAAACTTGGAAAAACATTGGTCCCTTTGGTACACAGGTTATCTCTAAAATATTAATTAATCCCCTTAATCCTCTCATTTTGTATGCCTCCAGTATGGGTCTTCCATTTCAACGAGACAATTTAAGAGGCATTTATAAAAGCACAAATGGTGGAGTTTCCTGGGGAAAAGTTTGGCATGTATCTGATGATACAGGTATAATTGATCTGATTTTAGATCCCTTCAATGCTAATATTATTTATGCCGCTTCCTGGCCAAGAGTTAGAAATAATAGAGAAAGTTTATTGTCAGGTGTAAATGCCTCTATTTTTAAAAGTGTGGATGGCGGTAACTCTTGGATTAAATCTGATAATGGATTGAAATTGGGTCCAAAAGGTAGAATAGGCCTTGTAGCCAGCAAACTAACCCCAAATATGCTTTTTTCTATAGTTATTGGTGAAAATAATGAATGGGAAGGTTTTTATAAATCTGTTAATGGAGGAGTATCATGGATAAATCTTTTAACTAATACCGGTAGTAATTCTTTACCCGATAATGCCATGGGGAGCTTTGGATGGTATTTTGGAAAAATTGAGGTGAATCCTAAAAATGACCAGGATTTATTTATCCTGGGTGTCGATCTTTGGAGATCTAAAGATGGGGGTGTTACCTGGTTTTTAGGCGCTCCACCCTGGTATGAAAATAAAGTACATGCCGATAAACACGATTTAGTTTTCATAAATGAAACTGGATTATTGCTCGCTTCAGATGGCGGAGTTTATCAATCAAAAGATAATGGTCAGAATTGGGTTGATTATGAGGAGGTTCCAGCTACACAATTTTATAGAATCGCTTCAAATCCCCATGAACAAAATGCCTATTATGGAGGTGCGCAGGACCACGGCACATTGAAAGGTGAAAACCCTCAAAATTGGGTTAGATTATATGGTGGAGATGGTTTTCAGCAAGTATTCGACCCTAAAAATGATAATATCTTATATACCCTTACCCAAAACGGAAGTATTTTGGTAAGCACCAATAAAGGTTTATCATTTAATTCAGCAATGAATGGAATTGATAAATTTGAACCGGTGGCATGGGATGCACCATTAATTAGAAGTCCCTTTAATGCCAATACATTATATACTGGCACCTCCAGAGTGTATAAAAATACCGAAGGTGCCAATGCTTCCTGGAAAGCAATGAGTAATGATTTAACAGATGGAAATATTTATGGCGCTCGTTTCCACAATATTACCACAATCAATGAATCCTCAAAACTTTCTGGTTTACTTTATGCGGGTACCTCAGATGCTAATTGCTGGAGATTTGATCCCGAAACTAATATCTGGACAAATATTTCAAATGGATTACCTCAAAGATACATAACATCTGTTCAAGCATCACCGACGGTTACCGATAATGTTTATATCACACTCTCTGGATATAAGGATAATGATTGGCAATCCCACATTTTTTTATCCAAGGAAAGAGGAGATAAATGGAAATCTTTAAAAGGTGATTTACCCTATATATCTATTAATGACTTGGTAATTATACCAAATCATGCTGATTCTTTGTTATTCATAGCAACCGATGCAGGGGTTTATGGTTCTATTAATGGAGGACTTAACTGGCATAGATTAGGTACGAACTTACCAATGGTCGCTGTTTATGATTTACATTATGTACCTGAAAAAATGGAGTTAATTGCAGGAACTTTTGGCAGGTCTATTCATACTTATAATTTAAAAGCTTTACTTGAAAAAAAATATTCCTTATTGGTATCACCTAACAACTTATCAGTATCCTCATCAGGAGGTAATTTTCCTTTAAATATTGTATCCAATACTCAATGGTCTATTTATAAATCTAATTCTTTTATTAGCATTAGCCCTTCTTCTGGAATGGATAATAAATTGGTTAGTATCAGTTGTGAACCCAATAAAAGTGTATTACCCAGAACAGATAAAATAGTTATTAAAGGAATTGGCGTTGATTCATCTACTATAATTATAACTCAAAATGGAGCAACTCCAACATTTTCCATTTCACCTCCAAAAATAGATTTTCCGTTTGTTAGTCAAAGTCAAAAAATATCGATAGAATCAAACACCTCTTGGCGGGTATTTAAAAATATAGATTATATTAATACAAATGTTAATTCTGGTTCGGGTAATTCGTTTATTGAGGTTACCAGTTCCCTTAACTCCACTACTACCTCAAGGACTGGGTTGTTAAAATTTCTTCCAAATGGAATGGATACTATTTTTTTAAAAATAACACAAGCGGGTTATGCGGTATCTGCGAATAATAAAGTAAGTAAAGAATATACTCCTTTTAAGGTATTCCCCAATCCAATTATAAATGATTATATAATCTTAAGAAAGAATGGAAGTTTATTTGAAGAATCTACTACCGTTTCATTATATCGAATGAATGGACATTTGATTAAAAGCTTTCATGTACCCATATTTAGTGACGAGCAGGTTCTGAATTTCCCTCAATTATCTCAAGGTTTTTATATACTTGTCGTGCGAAACAGAAAAAATCAAATAATACAGTCAGAAAAATTAATGAAATAATTTAATCTACTCTCCCATTTCTATTTACAATCGTTGCGGTAGGTTGCTGAGTACCCATAATAATGACATCTTGAATATTAACATGATTTGGTCTCGATGCCATAAAATAAATCGTTTCAGCAATATCAAATGCTGTTAAAGGATTAAAATCACTGTAAATATTTGCCTTTTCTTTATCACCATCAAATCTTACCATAGCAAATTCTGTATCTTCAACATGACCAGGTGATATTGACGCTACTCTGATATTATGGGTATGTAAATCAATCCTCATCCCTTCGGTTAGTGCAATCACAGCTGCTTTGCTTGCACAATATACATTTCCATTTGGATAGGTTTGTTTTCCTGCTATCGATCCTAGATTGATAATAAACCCTTTTTTTTCTTGAATCATTAGGGGAATAACAGCTCTTGAAACATAAATTAAACCTTTAATATTGGTATCAATCATTTCCTCCCAATGGGCTAAATTTCCCTCTTGAAATGGTGAAAATCCTTTTGCTTTACCCGCATTATTAAGCAGAAAGTCAATCTTATTCCAAGGTTTTGGCAAAGTAGAAAATACTTTACTAACCTCTATTTCATTTTTAACATCCAGCGTTATCAACAAAATGTCGATAGGATATATTGATTTTATGTGTTGTGAAACCTCTTCTAATTTTTCTTTTCTTCTGGCTAATAAAATTAAAGAATATCCTTTACTCGCAAAATAATAAGCAGAAGCTAATCCTATACCAGCGTTTGCACCAGTGATACAGGCGATTTTTCCCTTATTTACATTATCAAAAGGCAGTAATTTGTTCAAAGTATATAAATTTAATTGGCATCAACTTCAAATGCCAGATCATTATCTCGTATTTTGAGTTCAGGGTTATTTTGAATGGCTTTTAAATAAAACTCTCTAGCAATTTTTTTCTCTCCTTCATTAAAATAAAAGGTAGCCAAATCGTAATAAGCAAATTTATGATTTGGTAAAACCTCAATAGTTTTTAAGTAATATTCTAAAGCCTTATATGGTTTGTTAGAAATATTACTTAAATAAATGGCGTAGGTATATAAAGCTTCTTTAGGAAATGAAGTTTGCTTTATGCACTGCTTCAACAAATTTCCAGCCCTTTCCATTTTTTCAGGAAAATGTGATATTATAATACTTGCCAATTCATACAATGACTCTCCATGATTTGGTTCAATAAGCAATAATTCCTCCAAAACAGACTTTGCCTCTTCCCACTTATTTTGACTTAATAAAATCATAGATAAAGCTAATTTTGCCTCTATCTGAGTTCCATTTTTTTCAATAAAATGTTGAAGAAAACTAATTTTTTGATGTTCATTTTCAGCTTCTCTTAGTACAAGTTTTAAATGAAAATATTGTCGTTCAACATCTGTAGGATATTGCTTTTCAATTTGTTTGTACAATGAATTGGCTGCTTCTAAGGAAGATTCAATTTCTAAAGCAGGTAAAATTACCTCTTCCAATTCATCTTCTTTTTCTTCCTCTTTAATAACTGAAGTTTCAAAATTTAACGAATCCTCAGGAACAACTTGTTCAGTGCGAGGTAGTGTTAAATCTGTTAATCCAATGGATAAGGTAGGTTTATATTCAGTAATTTCTTCAATCTCAAATTCCTCAATGATTTCAATTTCATCAGACACAATGTCTGTCACCATAGTTGCATCCTCGATAGATGAACTGGTAAAATTAAAGCCGCCGCTATCAATATAAGAGGAGGGATTTTCATCAATTACTTCCTCTTCAAAAACCTTATATTCTGTTAATGAAATAGGTGGGGGATAGGTATAGTCATTTTCTGCGATATGCTCGGCTTCATCCTCTAAAAACAAATTATCTTGAAAAGGAAACTCAATCAACTGGTCTTGTAGCAATTGATATTTATTTTTTAACGATCTAACTTCTATGAGGGATGGGGGCAAAAATTTTCTTAAATGCCTTAATGTTTCACCCGCCTCTGATGAAAGCATTCTTAATAAATTAGAATGATTTTCAAATTCTAATTTTTCAGACTCATCTGCTCTTATTTCTGATTTGCGACTCCTTGCTTCTAAATATTGACTTTGCCAGTAATTTATGTATGGTATTATATCTCCAATTTTATCTATAGTTGTTGGTACTTCCTTAAGTTCACCAGTAACAAGATCAGATTCGGTACCATTTATCAAAATTGGAACTAAATTATTAGCCTTTTTTGTGACTAACGATAAAGTATTTTGCATACATGAAATAGAACGTAAAAAGTTTACGCTGATTAAAACAATGATAGGTCCTTCAAAATTATCCAGTTGATTATAAATCGATGGTTCTTCATGACTGTTTGAGCTAACCATTTTAAACTGGATATTGGTATTCTTAAAATCCAGTAGAATTTTATCAACTGCGGTTTGATTTTCCTGACAATATGCTAAGGCTACCACTTGATTCATGTCAATTATAATTTATTTATTGGAAATATTGATGACTTTTTCAATGGATTCTTCGAAATCTCTTTTAAAAGATTCATATTGACTAGTCGCTGGACCATTAAATCCAGTATGAATTTTTACAACCCTATTATTTTCATCCAAAATCAACAAGGTTGGAAAAGCCGTTATCCCATTTAACATAGGTAAAACTTTCGATGCTTCTTTCTTATTATATGAACCAGCCCATAATACTGGGTAGGAAATTTTTAATCTCCTCTTGTAGGAAGATAGAAGAGGTAGAACTTTTTCTTTTTCTGGATAACGTTCAAAAGCTAATCCAACGATAGAAATATTTTTCTCTTTGTTTTTTGAAAGATAATCTAACAAAAAATTAGTTTCGTCCAAACAATTGGGGCACCACGTTCCAAACAATTGAATTATTTTCACTTTGCCTTTTATATCATTTAAAGAAACAAGGTTACCATTAATGTCAGGAAACTCAAAAGAAAGTGGGTTATCATTAACCACCGTGGTTATAGCATTTGGATCTCTTAAAGTACCATTTTTTTGAGGTCTGGCTTTCCAAATAGTTTGATAATGTTTGCCTGACCTAAAGATTCCATTTATGGTGGAGTCTTTATTAATTTTACCTTCGAATAGGAAAGCATGTGATCCATCAAAAACAGAAAGATATAATTTATTAAGTTGAACCGTACCTTCTAAGTACCTAAAATCTCCTGTTTCAGTTAAAAAAGTTCCCGTTAAATGATTCCCCATTTGTTTTAATTCAGCTACTCCCGGATAAGGTTCCTCACCCTCTACAAGTCCAAATTCAGTTGCCCATGAACCTGTTAAATTCATAAGTGGTTCTTTTTTTAGCTGGGTAAATCTGTGGTTTTGCCCGAATTTTGCAACAAAAGGAATTTTATTAAATTCCGTTCTGTAATTTATAACCCATTCTCCTTCCATTACATTTTCCTCATACAAACCATGCAAATAGGTATCATAAATTGGGAAATTAATTCTAAACGTATCTTTTGCTAAATATTTATCTCTTCCAAAAAAAATCTCTGAGGTCCTGATTTTTTCATTCCCATTTATGAGGTCCATAACGAAACTGTCTTTCGTGATGTAAATAATTTCAAAAGTAAATGGTAACTCACCATCTGTAACCTCATCAAAGATAAGATTTAATTTTTCAGGAAGTGGTTCTCCTTTAGGATTTGAACTAACAGGTCTTGAATCAAGTTTCAAAACTCCCCTCCAATATCCATTGGGTAATCTTGAAAAATGTTCGTCTGTCACCAAGCAGGATGTGCACAACAATAAAATAGTAAAGGATGAAAATAAAGTCAAGGTGAGTAATCTCATGTATAAATTTCTATTATTTGTGATTCGTTAATTATGCAAAAATATACTCTTTTTAGCTAAAAATATTATATTATTTAGTAATTAAATTAGATATTTTAGGACCGTTAATAAAAATGTCAATATCTTGAATAAAATCAGGATATCTCTTTTTTACCAATATATAGAGGTCTGGGTCTTTAATCTCAAAATAATCACTCCCTGAATAACTAATACATTGCAACAGTTTAGATTTAATAGAATTAGGTAAACTACTTAAATTTAGATTTTTAACTAAATAATAATCGTCACGAATTTTATTACCTATTGGAATATTATAATTTGTTCGACTAGATAACTCTAAAAATTTATCCTCGGATTTTTCCCTCAAAGCAAAATATGCATAATTTTTTATGATTGAATCACAAGAAAAGCAAACGGTTATTAATTGGTCATCAGAGATAATTTTTTTATTTACAGCATCAACCAAAGCAAAATATCTGGAATTAACATCTAATAACGCAGGACTATGAAGTACCAAAGAAATAATAGTGTCAGAATAATTTTGCCTGATAACAGGTATAAATTTATCAAGTTTTTTAAGGATCTTATTGCCATTAGTTTCTTGAAAAATGGGAAGCAATAATGCTTTCTCCTGTTTATCTAATAATAAGCCTAAAATTTCAATAGCTATGATCTGATTTTCTGATTCAAAACTACCATACAATATTTTTGTATTATTAACGACTTTTTTATCATTCACTAAGGATAAACATTTGAAAATTATTTCTAAAAAAGTCCTGATTTCTGATTGTATACTTAATTTTAGATCGGTACACTCACTTTCATCCAAAATGTTTAGTATAGATATAAAGTGACAATATTTTTCAACAACCATTTGAAGTAATTCAAAATAGTTGTTACTCTTAGGTAATAAAAATTTATTTTCGTTTATTAAAGTGTCCAATATTAAATGTATTGTGTCAAAATTATATTTTTTTAAGCTAATTAATCCTGTATCCATATTTTCAGTGGATAAATTCTTAAAATACATCATCAAAATAAATTCCTGTTCAATTTGAGATTTAATATTATAGTAACATATTTTTGAATCAAATCCGTTATCTTTTTCTGGTAGGGCTGGCAAAGTGTTAGCATATAAAATATTTGAAGATTCTATAGATTTTAAATCAAACCTATTTATATTTTCTGGAATAACTACTAGATTACTATTTTCAAATGTTCCATTAAATGAAACCATATTGGCTATTCGATTCATTAGTATCTCTCTATATAATGGAGTTAAAATAAATGACATTTTCAAAATGATACCAACAGAAATTATAATAAAAATGTGTAATAAGGTAAATTTTAAATAAAATTCTGACGAGTAAGAAATACCAAGCAATACAACTCCAGCAATAAGTTGTCCAAAAGTTTTTCCTAAGCCATCCCCATAATTTTGTACAATAGATTTAATTTTACCTACATAAACCTGGAAAAGAATGCTAATTGAAGGAGTAAATAATGATCTGGATAAAGAACGTTCCATAATTTTACTCATTAATGTTGCTATAAAAAGTAATGTAATAGCGCCTAAATAATTAGAAAATAAACCTAAAACGGTGACGATACCAATAACAATGCCGAAGGTGAAAAGTCCAACTTGCACACCAAATAACTTGAGCATTTTATTAGACAATGTTGTTTTTAAAATAAATTCTAATAATTTACTGAATCCAAATATACTTCCGAAAAAAGCAGCTAAGTATTTAGTATCTGTTATAACCTCTTTTGTTATTAACATTAAAGAATAATCAATGGTAGATTGCACAACAACGGAAAATAGAACGGAAAAGAATATTAATCTAAAAAAAGGTGTTTTTAATAATTCAAAAAAGGTAACATTAATATTTTCTGATTCATTTTTTAACTTTGAATCTTTTGAACTTAAAGATTTTTTTATTGGTAATATAAAAAGTAAAATTAGAAAGCAGATAATGCCAAATAAGGATATTAATAATAAGGTTGATTCGTCATTTAAAAGACCTTGACTTATTATAAATGGTACGGACAAATAAGCAATAATAGCTGAAATAACTTCACCTGAGCTAATTAAGCCAGTAAATTTTTTATTTTGACCTAGGTTTAAAAGGTTAGTTGGCAATTTCCAAAAAACAAGTAACACAAAATTTCCACTTACCCAAAACCAAGAATAAGATAAAAAAATCACTAAATTATTGTTTGTATAAGAAGTACAATAATGCCATACTATGAGGAGACTTAAAGAAATAATTGCAACAAATAAAGATGTTACGGTTAAAAAACTATATTTAATCTCTAATTTATTATACAAATTAGTTACTAAAATTCCCCCTAAACCTGACACAATATAGGCCAAAGGTAATCTATCCGGTCCAACAAACTTTACAAATAAGGCAGATATATAAGATATATAATAGGAAATAAAAATGCCGGCAAAAAAAGACATTACTACTAAAATAGTAATTATTTTAATTTCTTTTTTTCTATCATTAATGATTTCCTCCATCATTTAAAATTGATAAATAGCCCTTTGAAAATTAAGTATAAGTCCGTTTTTTGTTTTCAAAAACTTAACTATATCTTTTGTTTTTTTGTCTGTTAATAAATATGCTTTTTCAATAAGAGAAAGCCATTCGTTATATAAATCAATATTACTCTTAAATTCCGGATGAAATCTAGCTGAGGTGTCCAATAAATATTCAAATACGAATTTGGGTTCTATATCTTCATTATTTTGTGCTAAACCAGATGATAGAACTAAACCTTTAAATTCAATTTCCGAGCAGAAATTTATTTTATTTTTCATTTGATTAAAGTAAGCCAATTCATCTTTTTTTAAAATAATAAATGGAAAAAATTCTGACACATAATCTGTTAAATATGGTCTCCAAATGGTGATTTTACCATTTTTACTTAAAAGGGACTTGGATTTTTTTAAAACCACTAATTGTTCTTCTAAGGTAAAATATTGTAAGACCATTTTTAGGATAATATGATCATATTTTTCATCTGTGTTGAATTGGAGAAAGTCAGTATTTATATATTTTACTTTGCCATTATAAAAATGGTCACTTGTATTCTTTTGAATATAATCTTTTCCCTTATTAATTTGAAATTCAGAGGGTTCCAAAAGATGATAGTGATAACTTATGTCCTTATTGCGTCTATAAAACTCAAAAGCAACTTCACCATACCCACCACCTATATCTAAAACTAGGTGACCTTCTTTAATATTTAAAATCTCAAAAAATATATCAAAATGCTTTTCATTTGTTGAATGTATGGTTTTAAAATTCACATCTCTACGCATGTAATCTTCTGTCATTTCTTAATAATTAAAAGTGATTTTAAATAAAACATACCTGGGTCTTTGTGGTACAAATGGTACATTGCCTGATAAGTTGTTGTATGTCCCCGATGCACTCCTTGGTCCGGGATGATAAAATCTGGCATCTGATGTATCTAGGATATTATTATTTAATAAATTATTTCCAATAACTGATAGCCTTAACCAAGGATACTTAAGATAACAAAAATTTATATTTCCATTGAATACCAAATAGGCGTTAGTCTGATTATTAGTTATTCCTATATTTGCACTTTGAGTGGTACCTGGACCAACCTTTCTTGCTCCAACGTAGTTTGTGCGAATATTTAGCGCGTATAATATCTTTTTTGTAGGTAAATTAATATCTATGCCTGAATTAATATGATGTGTAGCAATATCACCAATTCTCAATGGCTGAAAATTGGTTTTTATGCCATCTTCAACTTGATAAGGCGCCATGAAAGTATGATTTAAGTAGGTCTTAAATCTTCCATTTTTTGAAGCATATTTAACGGATGTCATTATTCCAGCAATATTGTAAGAACCAATATTCCGATTTTGTGTAATTCCTGCCACCGTACTTGAAGCTACAGCGTCTTTTATAAAACTATTATAAGCCGTAATATCCCAATAAATTAACTTTTTAAACAAGCTATTAGATATTGAAATATCATAAAAACTAATTTTTTCGGTGTTTAAATCTGGATTGGGTGTCCTTCCTCCACCTGTTGAAAATTTGGTCCACTGTGACACATTTTGCAAACCCCTGGAATAAATAGCTTTAATTGTAAAATTGTTTAGATTTAAAACTAAAACCGAACGGGGGGATAATCCACTGCCAAAACCTCCGTTTGACCTTATTTGGTTATAATCATATCGGATACCATTATGAAAAATTAATTTTCTTGGAATAATGGGAATACTAGCTTGAGAATATATTCCAAAATCAATAATCGTATATAAATTACTTCCCTTTTCCTGATTTCTGACAGTACCTAATTCCTGTGCAAATGAGATATCACTTTGATCAATTTTATCCTTATAATCAAAGTTTGAATAATTTAAATAATCACCTTGCATTAAGCTACTTCTAAATTCTAAACCACTTGACAAATTTATTTTCTCTCCTTGGTATGTTACCCTAAAATCATTTCTTAGTTGCTTAGCCTGGTAGTAAAAAAAATAATTGTTATATCCATGTTGCGTTAAGGCATTACCAGTATTATTAATAATGAGTGAATCAGGATTTAGAAGATGAGCTAAATGTAAACCACTTGAACCTATACCAAAAGCATTTAAATTAGGTCTGTTGGAAGATTTATTCACTCCATGATCATGAAAAGTAGTAAGATTGGTAACTGAAAATTTATTGAAATCTTGGGTGTATTTTGAAAATAAAGTAGTATTTATAGGTACCCAAAGGCTACCATTTCTTGAGCCTGGTGAATAAAGATCTTGATAAAAATTGAAACCCTCCTCGTTTTTCCATGTGCTTATACCTACTTCAAAATGATTAAAACTTATTTTTCCAGAAATAAAGAAATCTCTTGTGTGATTAGAAAATCCATTTGGATAGCCATTAACCATGCCTGTATAAAGCTTTTTATCAAGATCTCTGGCATATTCTCTGCCAAAAGGTGATAAAATAATACTATCCACTTGTTGATTTGAATTTCTATATATTTTATATAGGTTACTAGTTTCAGATAAATTAAAAGTTTTAATGTAATCGTTTAGCGGGATAGTCTTCTTTTGACCGTTAATATTACTTATGGTAAAATTATTTTTTAAATTTAATGTTCCATATTTTAAATTGTCTATATCACTAACAGAATAATCATAAAAATCAATAAAAGATAAGTCATCTTCATTTGAAGTAAAAAAACGACTCGTAACAGATATTTTAAAATTTCTACCATTATATCCCATAGTTAAATCAAGGTCATTTGTATTAAAAGTTCCACGTGAAAGATTACCGTTTGCAAAAAAAACGCGATTCTTTTGTTTTTCTGTATTAATGTTTTCAAAGGTAGAATTTGGCCTCTCACCAGCTCCGTAGGTCAATATATTTATTGCCCCTACAAAAGCTCTTGGTCCGTACATAGTAGAGGAGGGACCATAGAGTACCTCAATAGTTTTAATATTCGATAGGGGATATTGTCTTGAAATATAAGCTATGTTAGACCAGATATCATTTTCTTCTATGCCATCAATCATCAATAAAGTTCTTTCAGTATTTTCTTGCCTGAAACCTAATTGGAATATATTTGCATAGGTTGCTGAGAATATTTTACTGATTTCAAATCCAGGTAAATCTGCTAATACATCCACTAAATCCACATAGCCTCTATTTATAATTTCTTCTCGAGTTATTAAAATAACTGATGCAGGAGCTGTCTGTATGTCTTCCGCATTTTTTGAAACAGAATATACTTTAACTGTTTGTAAAGGTTCTAACAATTTTTTAAATAACGGATCAAATATTAAATGTGGGTCTGAAGTGAATTTTGGATCATTTAATATGATGGATTTAATATAATCTTCTGCCTTTGTAAGGCTATCTTCAGCGATAGCAATGAGGGACAACAGGCGTAATGCTCTATTAATATCATTTAATTCTCTAAATGATTTTGAAATTAAACAAGGTAAAATATATTGTTTAGCATCTTCAAACTTTCCAAATTCATATAGATTCGTCGCCGCACTTATCTTATTAAAATCACATTGGCCATTAGCAAAACTAGATGAAATAACCAAATAAAATATTACAAATAACATAGCCCAAAAAACACTTAATCCTTTTTTTATTCTTATATTTTTCATCTAGTTATTATTTTTTATTTTTTCATCAATTAATTTTAATATATCAGATGGATTGAAATTCCATTTTCTTATTGTCATATCCTCACTGCAACTATAAACTATTTTATTATGAGTATGATAAGACATTTCTGTTACCCAACCTTTATGAAAATCAAAATTTGCAGCGCTACTTGTAACTATTTGATTTTTAATATTAAAGAAAAGATAATCAACTTGAATTTCTTGATCTAAACCAGAAGAAATTAGCATTAGATGATCGCCTATAACTTCTGATAAACAGCTTGAGATAGCAGATTGATGCAATTTTTTATCGTGTATTATTTCTCCATTTTTTAAATTAACAAGATAAATGTAACCTTTTACATCACCCACTATTGCCATTTCTTCTCCTCTAAAAGATATACTTGATATACTTGTTAATTTATTGGGAAAAATTTTGATAGTTTTAAAACTTATATCAAATTTATCGTTATTTATTGGCAGAAGCAATAATGATTTGTTTAATGGAATTAAAATATTTGAAGAAGTTTTAAGGTAGTCAATTTTATTAAGATATATGTTAGTTGAAATTATTTTTGTTTGAATATTTGCGTTGTCCAGTATTCCATTCATCATTAAAATATTTCCACCTGAACTAATTAAAAATTTATTTTGATTTGTTGAAATAGAATGAATAGATTTAATAGGAAAATTTGTCAACTTTACTGTAGATTTAAACTTAAATAATTGATTTATTTTTTCATATATATTTAATGTTCCATTACTTGTTCCAATTAACAATTGATCTGTGTTTGTAAAACAAAATGATTGAAACTCATTTAAAGGAACTTTTAATTCATTTATTTTTTCATCCGTTTTACTATTTATAATAGTAATTAGTCCATTAATTGAAGCAATGGCAATATACTTACCCGTTGGACTTATTGTAATATTTCTTAAAGGCTGATTAAGTTGTATATAATTTTTAGTCCCATTCATTTTATCAAGTCCAAATATCATTGCTTTAATAATATCGGTTTCAAAAATATAACCTTCATTTTCTAAATTCAAAGTATAAGCATTCCTAGCCAACTTCAGTCCTTCTAAAGATTCATTATTTAAATATAATCTAAAAGATTTCAGCGCATCTGCTCTGGCTTCCTGCTGTTTTCTTAATTTCTCTGCTTTTTTAAAGTTATTGGAAGCTTCTACATAAGATTTATCTGCTTCCTCCCTTGCTTTTAAAGCGTTTTGTTTTTCCTTATCGGCTTGATTCTTAGCCAAAATAGCTAATTTTCTTTCATCCTCTGCCATTTCTTTTGATATCATTTCAGAATTCTTTGCTTCCACAGCCTTCAATTTTTCTTGATTTGCCAGGTCTCTTGCATTGATAGCTATCATCTTATCATTTTCCGCTTGAATTTTAGCAAGCTTTTCAGCTTTAGATGCTTTTAACGCATTTAATCTTTCCTTGTCGGCTAATTTTGTTGAAATAATAGCTTCTTCTTTTGCTATTATGGCCTCTTTCCTGCGTAATTCAGAAAATTCTTTAGCTTTAACTGCATTATTTCTTTCTAAAAAAGCGAACAAGGCAGCTAGAGTTGATACTAAAAAAGCAAAACCAATGATAAATGAAATTAACCTCGTAGTGTTTAATAAACGTTTACTTCTTCTTTGTTTAGCTTCAATTTGAGCCAATCTTTGTTTCTCAGATTCGTGGATATAGGTAATTGTAAGCTCAAATTCTTTGGCATAAGGTAAAGCCCAATCAATAGTTGGTGTCGCTTCCACAATCCAATGTAATGCCTTTTTTAATAAATCATCCTGTAATAATCCCGTCTCACCATTAAAATAGGATAATGCCTGTTTATTAATAAGTTTGTAAATTGATACAAATTCTAATTCCTCATTAACCCAATTTTTCATATCCTCCCAATGTTCTAAAAAAGATATTGAAGCTAATTGATAATCATAATTGTTTTCTTTTATAAAATTAAGGCCTTTAGCCTCATTCAAAAATATATCAATGTCAGATAATTTTAAATTAGATTTTTTAGCTAAAATATCAATACTTAAATTAGGAAAATAAGCCAAACCTTTATCATCAATTAATATAAATGATTGAAAGAGTCTTTTTATTTGTTTTTCATTTAGTGGAGTATTTTGTGGATGATTTGTTTTAAGTAAATGTAAATATTGTTTTCTTAATTGAAATCCTTTAATTTGCAAAACATTTTTAAAACCACCTACTTGTTCAAAATGAGTGGGTAAAACAATACTTTCATTTTGTAAATGTTCTTTTAATGATATGTTTAATTGATTTAAAGTTTCTATTATAAGTAGTATTGGTATATAATTATCTTTAATTTCCTCTAACATTAAATCCATACAAGTTGGACTTATAACTAAAGATTTTTCATGACTTTTTTCTTCTATAAAATATTTTAAACCAAGATAGCCTGCATCTGGAATAAAATGAACCGCTTTATTTAAAAAAGTAGCTAAAGATGTTGAAGAGATGTTTTTATTTGTACCTTGATAATTTACTATTAAATAAATTCCTTGAGATATTAATTTATTTATTTCATCTAATTCATTATCAATATCTTTAACCTGTAAACTTGATATAAATTCTGAAAAATTTAGACAATTTAAAACAATTAAATCATCATTATTTTTATCTTCTAAATTTATATTATGAATAAATAGAGATTCAGTAAAACTTCTAAAAATACTTAAATCATATATTTTTACTTCTCCAGATAAGCCTAGTTTAGATTTCAGTCTGTCATTCAGTGATTTAGAATAAATTCTATTTAATCCAGCATCATTAGTTCCAAACAAGCATATATAACCATTTAATTTAATGAGCTGGGAAGAAACATCTAATTGTTCAGTAGATAATTCATTATATAATGCAGATTCTATCTTCATAGGAAATGGAGATAAGTCATAAAATAGTCTAATGTTATATATATATTCTTAGGCACAACACATTGAATTTTAATAAACTAGTTAGTAAAAATAATAAAATTATAATAAAAAAAAGGCTAAATATTTTTTTTATAATAATGAGCAAGACAAATTAATTGATTTAAAAAACTTTAAA
>Ga0209550_10000206_pt1 | contig 52285 bp, 48 predicted proteins | sample LauGreSuBDMM15SN_2_FD_187567 | JGI IMG/M metagenome (GOLD analysis project Ga0209550, IMG submission 187567) | Freshwater lake microbial communities from Lake Michigan, USA - Su13.BD.MM15.SN (SPAdes) (version 5) | ecosystem: Environmental > Aquatic > Freshwater > Lake | place: Lake Michigan...
ATGACATTGAAACCTTGTTTGGCTTGGTAGCTCAGTTGGTACGAGCGAACGACTGAAAATCGTTAGGTCGCCGGTTCGATCCCGGCCCAAGCCACTTCATTGGCCAGACGATTCATTGCTAATTTGTCTATCAAAGTTTCTCATGGCTAAGTGTTATCTAGTTATAGTTGTCCAGTGAGAATTAATCTTAGACAAAATCTCTATAAATCTCTCCTAAATTTTTTGAATTTGAGCGTAGATTACAAAGGTGACAATCGCTCCGATTTAGGAGTTAGTCCGTATGCACGAAGGTCACCGCTCTTGATGACAATCTATAACTTAAGAGAATTGAATGCCTTCTTCAAGGATCGAAGAGATACAAAGTTTTTCAAAGAAGAAACTCGAGCGCTTAAAAATTCTAAGGGAAACCTGGAGGCGCTAGTGCTTGGAAATGGGCCGTCATTAGCAAAATTGAATTCAGATAGCGTATCGTCAGGAAATCCTGATATTTGGGTTGTAAATGACTTTTATAAAGTCAAACAGGCAATAGACCTTAAAGTCACGCACTATGTCCTATCTGACCCAGCTTACTTATCAGGAATGCCAAATGAAATTAATGCCAAACTCAAGCCGGTTCTTGATTATGTAAAATTAAAGAATGCCATACTTATTCTTCCCCACTGGGCAAAAGACACAGTCTTAAACGAATTTATCTCTATACCCATTTTTTACTTTAATGATCGTAGTTTGCCTGCATGGAGCAAGAACACAACTCCTCTGAAGCCGCGCGGTTATATAGGGCTCACCCTTTATAAGGCCTTAGGCTTTGCACTTTTTCTCGGTTATAAGAAAATTTATATCTTGGGAATGGATAACACAGAATTTTTAAATTACCGTTCGGATGAGGCGAATCGGTTGCTTCATTTTGACAACCATGCGTACCAAAATTCGGGCACCGCATTTGATATGTCAAATCTATACCTTGATGGAATGGCCTCTGCTTTTTCTAGCCTTTCCCATAATTTCGGAGACTTGCTTAAATTCAAAGGGCCGATTGTGAATTTGGATGTCCAGTCGCTTACAACTAGGTTTCCCAAAGAAGCGAACCACCCATGGGTTTCTTAAACCAGTAATCGTGCAAAGAATCTGCAATTTTCTCGCAACTTTCTCCGTTCAGGATACAATATCTACTTAAGTAAAAGGGAGGGTCAAATGAGCGCGGAGTTCTACGGCGAAGCGGTTAATCCCTCTGCGATTGTGATACGCGCGAATTCGAGAGTCGAAGGCATTCAATTCTTTTCCCCAGCGAGTTACTCTCAACAAATTGGATTAATGACTCGGCCGGCAGGCTATCAGGTTCCAGCGCACAGACATAATCTTGTTGAGCGAACGATACATGCGACCCAAGAAGTCCTTATCATTCGCGCTGGTGAATGTCTTGTAACTCTTTTCGATGATAACAATGAGGTCCTGCACAATATTAAGTTATTGATAGGTGATGTAATTCTTCTAGCCCACGGTGGGCATGAAATTATTATGGAAACTGAGTGTGAAATCCTCGAAGTAAAGCAGGGCCCTTATGCTGGAGACGCTGATAAAACACAATTATTTGAACTCGGCCATGATCCCCGTAAATAGACCGCTTATCTCGAAAGAAGACATAAGTGCTGTGACTGAGGCGCTAGAGAATACTTGGGTCTCGGGCGACACTCCTCCAATCATTGCTTTAGAAAATGAGTTGAAAGAGATTTTGGGTGTTAGTGATGTAATTGCAGTGAGTTCTGGCACTACCGCAATTGATTTGGCAGTAGAAGCCCTTGATATTCAACCGGGCGATGAATGCGTAGTTCCAACATTTACTATCATTTCATCCATTTCTAACCTACTTCGTCATGGAGCAAAGCTCACGATTGTTGATTCTGATCCTGTGACCTGGTCTATCAATGCAGATCTAGCGGCTGAAGCAATTACCTCTAAGACTAGATTAGTGGTTCCCGTACATATCTATGGCTTACCAGTAGATATGGATCCAATTATGAAAAAAGTTGCTGGCACCCAAACTTTTGTTTTGGAAGATGCGGCGGAGGCATTGGGCGTCGATTATAACGGTACCCATTGTGGCGCAATTGGCAATGCCGGAATTTTTAGTTTTTACGCAAACAAAGTAGTTACTGGAGGTGAAGGCGGTGCAGTTGCTACAAATGATTCTGTATTTGCTGAACGAGTTCGATATTTTAGAAATCTATGTTTTAACCCGAAGCAAAGGTTTGTGCACGAAGATTTAGGTTGGAATGCACGGCTTTCAGGTATGCCTGCTACTTTAATTGCTTCACAGCTTCAACGGCTAGACCGCCTTGTAGAGAAAAAGATTAATATTGCTCAGAGGTACCTGAGTGGCCTTGCTGGACACCCTTGGCTTGACTTTCATCCACCTTCAACAGTGTTTTCCACAAATACTTATTGGGTATTTGGTGTTGTACTAAAAGAGGATGCACCTTTCGATGCGGAAGAACTCCAGCAGGAATTAAGGGCACTCGGAGTAGATACGCGCCGCTTTTTTTGCCCTGTCCACCTTCAGCCACTTGCAAAGAAATACCCAATTACTACCTTTGGGAAAATGTCCGTATCCGAGAAGCTTTGGAATCGCGGAATTTATCTTCCTTCAGGACTTGGCAATACAACCGAGGAGTTTGATGCTGTCATCGAAGCAATGTGGAGATTGGTTAAGAAATGATCTTTTCTAAGTTTTACGCAGAGTGCTATGACCAAATTCACTCCTCTAAAAGTTACGATGGTGAATCGACAAGGATGCTCAAATTTCTTGAAACTAATCTTAGTAAGACAGGGATTAGGAGGATTTTGGATTTTGGGTGTGGGACAGGTATCCATCTAAATTCACTGCTCAATGAGAAACTGGAACTATATGGATACGACCGTAACGAATATATGTTGGATGTTGCTCGACAGAAATTTCCGAGCCTATTTGTAGCTTCAGATTATGCAAAGATTCCGGAGGGATTGGATCTTGCTTATAGTCTTTTTGATGTCGTCAATTACCAAGTATCAGATGAGGAAGTTGAGGTTTTCTTCCGTGCCCTTGCATCCAAATTGGCGCGAGGGGCAACACTTGTAGTTGATGGTTGGCATTATGCCGGAGTAGCTAAAGATCCACCTGAAATGCGCGAACGCAACATACTTTTTGAATCTTCAACTATTACGCGTCGGGTCACTCCGACAACGTCAAACAACTATCGCACGACCGTTCTTGATATAACACTGGAAGACAAAGCTCGATCAGAGGTACTCACTAACGAAAGCCACATTATGCGTGCCTTCGATGCGGCTGAACTTGAAAAGTTTGCAACCTCGTGCGGCTTTAAGGACGTTTCCTTCAGAGATGGCGGAGATTGGGACAAAGACTTAAAATCAAATTCGTGGCGGTTTGTTATGTTTGCCGAGAAAGCCTAGTTTTCAGTCTCATGAGAAGGGGGCGCTCGGGTTGAATTCGCATTTGGTGGTGGCGGTCGTAGGTGTGGAACTCCCTGAGGCAGGTGGTTCGCACAACGCAGAAACTTTAATGCTTGGCCAAATTAGGAAATCTCTCAGTGACCATGAAGTTATCTTGATCGAACCACGAAAAACACATGCGCGCCCGTTTGAAGACTTTAAGAGATTATGTGGATTCTTGCGTTCGCTCTATGTGCTTTGGAAATCTAATCCTGTGGTCTGGGCACTAACTCGGCGATTTAGTTGGATTCCAACATCAAAGTTTGAAAAAGACCTGATACGCAAGGGTGTAGATCTAGTTTTTTTCGTAGGACCGTATGGTCGTGCCATAGAACTGAGGAGAATCCCCTTTATAGCGACAATCTGGGATTTGGGGCACAGGGATTTGCCCGAATTACCCGAAATGGCGGGAAATAGAGAGTTTGAGTTACGAGAGTGGGCAATTAGAAACATTGCGACAAAAGCCGCAGCGATAGTCGTGGATTCAGAAGTCACCAAAGCTAAGTTAAAAACCAATTATGGAATTGTGGATTCTAAAATACATTCATTGCCTTTTGCCCCGAGATCGGTAGGGATGCCGCTCAAGGGTGATAGGGAGTCTTTTGCCCTTTATCCTGCACATTATTGGAGCCACAAAAACCACATCGTACTTTTCAAAGCCATGGCACAGTTATTGTCAGAAAATAAGAAGCCGCGGCAACTCAAATTGACGGGGCAAGATAGAGGAAATCTCACATTTTTAATGGAAAAAACAAAAGAGCTTGGGCTCTCCAGTTATGTTGAATTTCTGGGCTTTATCCCTAAGCCAGAATTACATACGCTTTACCAACAAGCTGCGATTGTCGTCATGCCCTCACTCTTAGGGCCGACTAATCTTCCACCTTTAGAATCACTTCTCAGGGGGTGCCCAGTTGCGGTCACGCCTGGTGCTCGAGCTAATCTTGGCAACTGGCCAGGGGTTATAGAACTCGAAGGAAGTGATATCCGTGGGTGGTCAACTCTTTTTGATGAATCTGTGGAGATGCCGGTAGTTGATATTAGTCTAGTACAAAGCCATCTTTCCAAATTAGAAGCGTCAAACATAGAAAGTTTAAACTCCCTTTTTATGAGTTTTAAACTAATAAAAGACACTTATTCATAAAAAGTTTCAAGTCACCTTAGCTCTAACCTTTACTTCAAGCCAATCATCTAACATTCGCATAGGGTCAAATTGAATAAAGGAATTCTTCCCAGGCATCACCAACAGTTTCCAGAGTGCGAGAAGCCAGAATCTGACTTGTAACTTCTTTTGGAACCTTTAAACTTGAGATATCTTCTTTAAATCGATTTATTGAATAGATGAAGTCACCAACATCCTTACAGTAATATTCTTCCGGTAGTTTGAATCTACGAAAATCGGGAATATCTGCTAATAGCATCGGTATTTCTTGATGCATCCCCTCTATTACGACAAGACCGTCGCCTTCATATTCAGAGGGCACTATAAGTAAATCTCCCTCTTCAAAGAGACTCCAAGGGTCACTAATTCGACCACGAAAATTAACGTCCACCGATCTTGTTGTAGCCGCACTTTCCATGGCTTTTCTCATAGAACCTTCGCCAATAACTTCGACGACTAGACTTGTCTTCTCTCCAATTTCAATCAACCAGTCTGGTCGTTTCTGTGGTGCTAAACGCCCTATGAAAATCAATCGCCTAATGTGGCCTGTTTGAAGTATTGGCGGTGCTTTAAACATCGCTGTTTGCGACAATAAAATTGAATTTGGAAGAACTGCATCTGCATTTCGTGAGTCCGGCCAAATTGCAAGGTGCGAAGAAACTGTGGCCCACTTTGATTGACGCAATCTTAGTAGTCTCCGGATTATTCTTCCAAACATAATCCTCGTAATCCACGGGCGGTCAACATGTTCGATAACAACCAGATTGTGACGTGACAATAGAGTTGCCCCGAATAATTCGGGTAAGTCACAATTCAAGACAATGACATCAGGTTTCCACATCTTTACAACTAAGTGGAATCTCCTCATCGCCACAAAGGTTCCCAGCCAACTACCACGCCACTTCCGCTCCATAGGGAAAACTTCGCAGCTTGGAATGACCTGATCGGACGGTCCTGAGTTAATCGGGACTAACGCAACGGGCCATCCACGACGGTTGAGTTCATTGCAGGCCAAATTCATTGATCTTTCAGCGCCACCACCCGTGAGCGAATTGGTAACTACCATGATTTTCTTCACGGATAAATCTTAGCCCTGTTAAACTCAAACACACTCGCTATCGAACCAATTAAGGGGCCGAAGTGCCAAGAGTCTCAGTCATCACCGTTGTAAAAGATGACGCATTAGGATTGAAACGAACACGAAATAGCCTAAGTGTCCAAACTTTCAATGATTGGGAGTTGTTGGTGGTTGTAGCTCCAAGCTCCGATTCCACTATGGATATTGCAACAGAATTTCAGACAATTGACCCTCGTATTAACTTACTTAAACAGACAAGCACTGGCATTTATCAGGCTATGAATGAGGGAATTGCCGCTGCAGTTGGAGACTTTATCTGGTTTATGAATGCAGGCGATATTTTTACAAACCATGAAACCTTGGCTCATGCAGTTGAAAAGATTTCGAAAAGTTCTACTGGAGTTTTGATTGGAGGATATGGAATTCTGAATGGAAACACAAAACAGGTTTATAGCTATCCTGCGGGTGAGATATCACTTAAAGATTTTGCATTTAGTCGTCGTGGCGGTTGTCATCAAGCTATGATTTTTCAATCATCGGTTCTTAGAGATGTTGGCGGCTTTGAAACCAAATACTCACTTGCAAGTGACTTTGATTTAGTGTTACGAGTTATTAAAAGGTCAGGTGGGCAAAGAGACTCCAGAATTTATGCCTCTGTTGAGCCTGGGGGCCGTGCAGATCAGGGAATTTTTTTGGTGCATAAGGAAAAACATATAATCAGACGAGACCTCTTAGGAGGGTTTGCTGTTCTATTCGCCAGTTTGCTTTGGACGGGACTAGCAAGAACAAAGATAATTTCAAGGCGATTCTGGAATTTTTAACTAATTTTGTTAAATTTCACTCTAATTTTCAAATCAATAACATATTAATTCGAGAGCTTGTTTAAATCGCTTCTAACCATTATTTGTGCAAGTTCTTTCCAATGGGTTTTTGCTTTCCACCCAAGGATAAGCTCCGCCTTTGCAGGATTTCCAACTAAAGCGTCAACCTCGGTAGGGCGTGAGTAACGATCTTCTGTTTCAACAAACTCTCTATAATTCAAGCCTAGTTCAGAAAAGGCTGCTTCGCAGAATTCATACACAGTAGCCCCAACTCCGGTGGCTACAACATAATCTTCCGGCTGGTCTTGCTGCAACATTAACCACATGCTTTCTACATACTCTGGCGCAAAACCCCAGTCACGAATCGCATTGAGATTCCCAAGGTATAGCTTTTGCTGCTTTCCTAACTTAATACGCGCAGCAGCCATGGTTATTTTTCGGGTAACGAATGTTTCACCGCGCCTAGGGGATTCATGATTGAAAAGAATGCCATTAGTTGCATGAAGTCCGTAAGCTTCTCGGTAATTACGAACAACCCAATATGAATACAACTTCGCCGCGGCATAGGGACTCTGAGGAGCAAATCGAGAATTCTCTGATTGTGGTGGCGGTGTGCTTCCGAAGAGCTCTGACGTAGAGGCTTGATAAAACTTAGTATCAATTTTTGCGGCCCGAATAGCCTCTAATAATCGGATTGTTCCCACTGCATCTACTTGTGCGGTGAAGTCTGGCATCTCAAAAGAAACTTTAACATGGCTCTGAGCGGCAAGATTATAGATTTCATGAGGCGCAAGTTCTCTGACTAGATTTGAGATTCCAACTCCATCGGTGATATCGCCATAGTGAAGGTGAAAGTGATTATCGGCTTCATGCGGATCTCTATAAAGGTGATCTATACGAGAAGTATTAAAAGTAGAACTACGGCGAATCACCCCATGTACTTCATAACCTTTTTCAAGAAGTAACTCCGCTAAATAGGATCCATCTTGCCCTGTTACACCTGTGATCAAAGCTCTTTTCATCAAGTCGACTCCTTAGTGTAGTTAGCGAGAAACCAATCATAGGTTAATGATATTCCATCCTCTAATTTGACTGTCGGTTTCCAACCTAATTCTAAAATTCGAGTACTGTCCAAAAGTTTTCGATGAGTGCCATTAGGGCGGTTTGTATTGAACTTTACATCCCCAGTAAAACCAACTATGTTCGAGACCAAGGATGCAAGATTTCTAATTGAAACTTCTTGGCCGCTCCCAACATTAATTGCAACAGAGCTTTCATAACTTTCCAATAGAAATAAACAAGCTTTTGCTAAATCTCTTACATATAGGAATTCCCGAAGTGGTGTGCCATCTCCCCAAATTTCTACAGATTTTAATGAGTTAACTTTCGCACTATGAAATCGATTAATGAGCGCTGGGAGTACATGGGCAGTTTCAAGATCAAAATTGTCCCGCGGTCCATAGAGATTCGTGGGCATTGCAGATATCCAGCGACGACCATATTGGTTCCTGTATGCTTCAATTAGCTTCAAGCCGGCAATTTTGGCTATTGCATATGGCGCATTCGTTGACTCTAGTTCACCAGTAAGAAGTACCGACTCACTCATAGGTTGAGGCGCGAGCTTCGGATAAACACATGATGACCCAAGAAAAAGTACTCGTTGAATATCAGTGGCGTGAGCGGCGTCCATCAAATTCGTTTGTATTTGTAAGTTTATTGAAAGAAAATCGACCGGTAGTGACGAATTTGCTCCAATACCTCCAACTTTGGCTGCCGCAATAATGAGATTATCAGGCCTAGCTTCTTGGATTTCTTTGAATACTGCCGCTCGGTCAGTCAGATCCAACTCATTAGATTTCTTACCAATCACTTCATGCCCTTGTGCCTTAGCTTCCAAAGAAATGGCAGAACCAACCATTCCACTGATTCCGGCCACATAAATACGCATAGGATAAGAGTAGTGCCTGGACATTTAGAACAGGGAATAAGACTTGATTTGCTAAGGTATGTGATAGGCATGACGGGCCACAAGAATGGACAAGATGCAATTAGATGATTTTCGTAATCGCCTGACTCTTAGCGCCATTGGGCGTTCAGTCAGTATTTTGAGTCGTGCAGATAAACAGAAAATAGCAGCGGTAGTACTTATACAAATATGCCTTGGGTGGCTTGATTTGCTTGGTGTCCTTGCGATTGGTCTCTTGGGAGCCTTATCCGTAACTGGGCTGCAATCCCAGAATCCTGGAGATCGTGTCAGCCAAGTACTCCGCATCCTACAAATCTCAGATGCAACATTTCAGACTCAAGTGAGCATTATAGGAGCTATTGCACTCAGCCTCTTGGTTGGAAGGACGATGTTATCGATTTTTTTTACTCGCCGGGTCCTTTTCTTTCTTAGTCGGCGGGGGGCTAAAATTTCTGCCAACTTGATATCCCGCTTACTTGCTCAACCGCTTTTAACAGTCCAAGCACGTACAACACAAGAGATCCTATATGCGGTTACTGGTGGTGTCGTTGTTATCACTCTTGGAATATTGGCAACGGCCGTTGTATTCGTCTCTGACTTGGCGCTTCTAATAATTATGGCGATTGGCCTCTATATTGTTGATCCAATTACAGCGCTTGGAACGTTCTTAATATTTGCATTAATTGGCACCGCTTTGTATCGATCAATGCACGTAAAAGCTAAGAAATTAGGTGTGGAAACCTCTGTATTGAACATTAAAAGTAATGAGAAAATAGTTGAAGTATTTAGCTCCTATAGAGAATCTGTTGTTCGCAATCGTAGAGATTATTACGCACGTGAAATTGGAAAAGTACGATTTGCTCTGGCAAACGCAAATGCTGAGATGAGCTTTATGCCATATGTCAGCAAATATGTGATTGAGACTTCAGTTGTCTTGGGTGCCCTATTAATAAGTGCAACACAGTTTGTTTTGCAAGATTCAACACATGCCATTGCAACTTTAGCAATATTTCTCTCGGCAGGAACACGTATCGCTCCGGCAGTTCTACGGTTGCAACAAGGGTCCATTACGATTCGCGGAGCGCTTGGCCAAGCCACACCAACTCTAGATTTGATTGACTCCTTAGGCGACAAACCGCTGGTCGAGAATATCGACGATACTTTAGATTTATTACATGAAGGGTTTATTTCTGAAATTGAAGTCTCAAATGCCAGTCTAACTTATCCAAATAAATCGACGCCAGCTATTTCGAATGTTACTTTGAAAATTCCATCAGGTGCTTCAGTTGCATTCGTTGGCCCATCTGGTGCAGGCAAGACAACAATCATTGATGTGTTATTAGGGGTGTTACATCCTGACGAGGGAAAGGTTTCAATTTCCGGATTGTCTCCCATGTTGGCTGTAGCCAAATGGCCCGGAGCAGTTTCTTATGTTCCCCAGGATGTTGTGATTGCCGCTGGCACTATCAGGGAAAATGTCGCACTGGGATATCCCCTAGGGTTGGCCACAGATGAATTAGTGATCAGTGCTCTAAAGGTTGCTCACTTAGATAAATTCATTGAAGAATTGCCTCTCGGTATAGACACCCCAGTGGGTGAACGTGGTGCAAAGTTAAGTGGAGGACAAAGGCAACGCCTTGGTATTGCTCGCGCTATGTTCACACGACCACATTTGCTGGTTCTCGATGAAGCAACGAGTTCGCTCGATGGGGAAACTGAAGCAAACATTACAGATGCAATTCATGACCTGCGTGGCAAGACTACCGTCGTGATGATTGCCCACCGATTGTCTACAGTTCGAAATGCAGACATTGTCATCTACCTTTCTAAGGGAACCGTCATGGCGGTGGGAACTTTCGATCAAGTACGCAATGCTGTGCCTGATTTTGATCATCAAGCGAAACTCATGGGCCTATAACGACGTGTCAGATAAGTGAAGGCTTGAGGAGAAACGTGAGAGATAGAAACATTATTCGGAGGGCCCCATTACTGCTTGCAATTCCTCCCGTAATCTTGATGCGTCTATTAAGTCCTTTGGTTCTAGTTAGAATCGGGCAAACTAATGCTGGCCGCATAGGCCATTTTGCTATGGACTTAGAATTATCTCTACTGAAGAAACGAAGTTATGCCAAGTCTTCATTCTTTCCCATAATTTTTGACTTTTACTTTATCGATGGAACACCATCAAATTCCTATCTATTACAACTTTGGCAAAAAGAAATCACGTTCTATCCGAGGTGGCTGCTAAAACCTATTCATAGACTAAATATCAAGCTCCCTGGATCTAGTAAGTATGATGTGTTTAATGAGGTCACCCATACCGATTTGACTTTGCTGGACAAATTTGAGCCTACCCTTAAAATGAGTCAAGAAGATGAGGATTCCGCTAATACGGCTTTGAAGGAATTTGGGATATCACAACAAGACAAAATTGTTTGCCTTTGCGTAAGAGATAGCGAGTATCTACGAGTGACTTTCCCTGAAACCGATTGGAACGAGCATAATCACCGAGATACAGACATAAATACTTACGTGGAGGCAGCAGAATTATTAGCGAAAATGGGGTACAAGGTTTTTCGCATGGGAAATATCGTTCGTGACAAATTAGAAAGTGACTCCTCATCAGTAATTGACTATGCAAATTCTAGTATTCGATCAGAATTGCTTGATATCTATCTTTTTAGTCGCGCAGATTTTGTGATCACAACAAGTACAGGAATGGATTTCTTGGGTGCACTATTCCGAATTCCGATTGGTATCGTTAATTCAGTCTCTCTTAAGTCTATATATCAGGGAGAGTTACTAAAGTATTATCAACCCAAGGAGATAATGGATACTAATTCAGGGCAGCGACTTGGATTAGAAGAACTAATAGAACGTGGGTATCAAAGGGCTTATAATCAATCAGATTTTGCTTCCATGAATATTGGATTCATTGACAATTCCTCTGATGATCTATGCAATTTCTTTTCTGATATGGAAAGTTTGGTTAGAAACATGGTGACCGAACAATACTCACCCAAGGCGATTGCAATCTTGGAAAAATACAAAATTACGAACAAAAATTGGGCTAAGCTTTCCCCAGCCTGGTTAACAAGTCATTCATATTTTCTGACACCTCGAAGATACTAAAGTGAAAAAAAATTTAAACCCTAAGTTGATTCCTTCTGGAATATCCAGAAGGAATTCTCGATTTGCAAGTGGCACAATATTTACACTCTTTTTCTCAACGCTTTTTGAAATTTCGAAAACTAGATTTCTTGGCAAACTTTCAGACTATTTCTTAATCAAGATTGCCAGAATTAGGCAGAATGATAATTTTACATTTGCGGTAGGTCTTCAACTTTACACAAAGGGGCAGCACCAAAAAGCGAATGACTTATTTGACATGATTACCGATTTTGGAAATCTAACACAAAGAGCGTTGTACCTGATTGCCCTCTGTGCCTCATGGCAAATGGATCTAAGTATTCTCAAACGAATAAAACTAGAGAGTAATTGTGACTCACTAAAGTTGTTTTTAAACGGCCTTATTTTACACGATTCCTCACTAGAAGCTTCAATTGATAGTTTCATGCGCGTACATGAAAGCTATTTGTGGGAGCACCCAGATAAGAATAACTCCAATAGCCTTCCAGAATATGTAAGAAATTCAATTAACGTATCAAGACCAATTCCTCAATCACTTGTTTCTACCTCTCAAAATCGCCTATTAAGACATCTTCAATATGAAAAAGTGAGCTTTGCAGAATTGCAATTGGATTCTTCAGATTTGATTTTGATTTCTTACACTTCTAGCTATCTTTTCGCACTATCAGACTTAGTAATTGGGCGGATTCGTAAGAATAATAGCACCTCCGTTTTACTAATTATTACTATCTCGGAAATGGAAGATGCCTCTGCTCTGTCCAATTTTTGTAGAAAACTCTCTGAGAAATATGGGAAAGTTTTCTGGAGTATAATTGTTAGTAGCTTTGATTTACCTGTGCTTAGCAGTGTCATTCGATTAGTTATCGCTCAAGAATTGTTTGAAATGAATGAAATTAATAGTATTTTGATACTCGATGGCGACACAAGCTTTAAACATGTGGACCCCGTGCGCGTGTGGACAAGTATTGGGAGGAACTTTGATATCGCACTTTTGCAAAATAGATCACTGTGTCCTTGGGAAAGAATGTCGTTAGGTTTTTCAGTTTTAAACAATTCAGAAAACACTAAGAAGTTTTTATCTCAATTTGATTTATATGTTACAAAACAACTTATGGACGGAAAGGCATTTTGGACTTTGGACCAGACTGCTGTGTTCATGGTGCTGCATGAGCTAGAGATGAGTGGCCAAGGAGCTGGAACTGTGGGAATTGAGATTTTAGATTTGTCAGCCATAGTTTCTCTAGACAATTTCATCTTTACAGATAAATCGCTTGCAACTCTCAAGTTAAAGGCAAAGATGTCGAATCGCGACTTTATTGCTGGAATGGCAGAGGATCTTTATCTTCCTTAGCGAGCGCTAATCGTGGAAGTTTGTGGCGTGTTCCTAACTATCATCTCAAACTTTCAGTTACTATCTCTCAAAGTTGGTGACTAATTGGGGGATAAATGAATTTTATTGAAGAGTATTTCGAGACGGTGGTCAAGACCGCCAATGATTTGGATCACTCCCAAATTGCGAAGTGTGCCGGCATATTGAAAGAATTGAGATTACAAAAGGGTCGAGTATTTGTGCTAGGTATGGGTGGCAGTGCAGGAAATGCCAGCCATATGGTTAATGATTTAAGAAAGATCTGTAACATTGAGGCATATGCACCTACCGACAATGTCTCAGAATTCAGTGCCTCTTGCAATGATGAAGGTTTAGGAAGTTACTTCCCTAGATGGCTCATTACAAGTGGGCTATCTTCTAACGATGCAATTTTTATTCTATCTGTTGGAGGTGGGAGTAGAGAGCTAAATGTAAGTACAGAATTAGTTAATGCAATTGATGTGGCAATTGCGTGCGGTGCAAAAGTTCTTGGGGTTGTTGGAAGAGATGGTGGTTATTCCAGAAAGATATCGAAAGACGTGATTCTCGTACCTTCAATCGTTTCTAATCTAGATACTGCCATAGTTGAATCTTTTCAGGCCATCATCTGGCATGGCATAGTTTTTCATCCTGATTTAAAGATGCATCCGTCTAAATGGGAAAGTGTAACAAAAGGGAATTGAAATCAAATCGTGCTGTATTTTTAGACCGTGACGGAGTTTTAACGGTTTCAATTGTTCGTGACGGTAAAGGATACGCCCCCCTAACGCTAGAGCAATTCAGGTTCTATCCTGAGGTAGCTCATTGTGTCTTACGAATTCAGGAGTTGGGATTCATCCCGATTTTAGTTTCAAATCAACCCGATGTAGCCAATGGAATTCTCCCCATTCACGTGCTCGAACAAATGAATCAAAAAATTCTTGACGAGCTAAAGATCTCTGAAATCAACAACTGCATCCATAATAATGAAGATCAATGCTTGTGCAGGAAACCTAAGCCAGGAATGTTAATCAACTCAGCACTTAAGCTTGGTGTTAGTCTGAAGGAGAGTTGGATGATCGGAGATAGGGATGGCGATGTGAATGCCGGACTTGCTGCAGGCTGTAAAACAATCTTTATAAACAGAAACATGCCTGCCGAGTCCGGGGTGATGGCGCACCTCACTTGTGACTCTCTCGAAAAAGCGGTTGATTTAATCGCCGAATCTGAGCGCCTACGCTAAGGGTATGAGCGAGTTTTCGGCAAGAACCTATGTATATTATGCAAATGAAGAATTTCAAAGAAGTTTCTGATATCAAGATTTACTTAGATAGCGCTAGTACAGATGAAATTTTCGAGTTTTATAGAAATTCGCGAGATTTAATCTCTGGGTTTACAACTAACCCCACCCTAATGAAAAATTCTGGTGTAAAAGACTACAAGGCATTCATGAAAGAGATTTTAACTGAGATTACTGACTTACCAATATCTTTTGAAGTGTTCGCAGACGATCTCGATGATATGAAAAAGCAAGCCAATATTCTGAGTGGAATTGGACCAAATGTTTTTGTTAAAATTCCAGTAACAAATACCAAAGGTGTATCTACCCATGAATTAGTCTCAGAATTGAACAAAGAAGGAGTTCTCTGCAATGTAACCGCAATTATGACATTGCAGCAAATTGAGAAAATTCATGCATCCCTTGACTCATCAAACTCTATAATACTGTCAGTATTTGCCGGTAGAATTGCTGACACCGGCAGAAATCCTGAACCACTATTGCAAGAAATTTGTCAGTCTGTGAATTCCCAGGACAATGTTTCTGTGCTTTGGGCTAGTACCCGTGAATTATTAAATATTTTCCAGGCTGCTTCATCAGGATGTGATATTGTCACGGTCACATCTCCTCTACTGAAGAAACTACAAAATGTTGGAAAAGATCTCGACCAACTTTCTTTGGAAACAGTCGAAATGTTTTACAACGATGCAAAAACTGCTGGCTATTCAATTTAGTTCTTAAATTCACGAGAGGTTAGACGAAATGAAAATTTTTGTTACGGGCGGATCTGGTTACTGCGGAGCAAGAATGGTTCCCCAATTACTTGACTTGGGATATGAAGTAACTGTTTACGATACCTGCTTTTTTGGTAGCGACTTCTTACCTCTCGATAATTCAAAATTTCATCTTATCAAAGGTGATATTCGGGATACCGCTTTGATCGAAAAGAGCTGTCTTCAGCATGATGTTTTCCTCAATTTAGCCTGCATTTCAAATGATGCGAGTTTTGAGCTAGATGAAGCGCTTTCTACGAGCGTGAACTTGGATGCATTCCTGCCTATGGTTCAAGCAGCTAAACGCTCAGGTGTTAAGAGGTTTATTTATGCCTCATCTAGTTCGGTTTATGGGGTGTCAGATGCGCCTGAGGTAACAGAGGATCACTCTTTGGTTCCTTTAACCCTCTATAACAAGTACAAAGGAATGTGCGAGCCACTTCTATTTTCTGAAGCAGATGAGAATTTTGTGACGGTTGTATTCAGGCCGGCTACAGTTTGTGGTTTCAGCCCAAGACAACGTTTGGACGTCTCTGTTAATATCCTTACCAACTTAGCTGTTAATTCTAACAAAATCACGGTTTTCGGTGGGAATCAAAGGCGTCCAAACATTCATATCCAAGATTATATTGATGTCGTAAAGGTACTGATCACTGCACCTGCAGAAAAAATCCAAAAACAGATTTTTAATGTAGGTAATGAAAATCTTACAATTTCAGCAATCGCAGAAGTTGTAAGAAAGGTAGTTCTTCGCAATTTTCCTGAAAAGACAGATCTTGAAGTTGTACAGTCTCCGAGCGATGATAATCGGAGCTATCACATTAATTCCGATAAAATTGAAAGAGTGCTTGGTTTTAGGGCCACAAGAACAGTAGAAGACGCAGCTCAAGAACTTTGTGAGGCATTTAAAAATGGCTTACTGCCAAATAGTTTGACGGATGAGAAATATTTCAACGTCAAAACCCTTAAGGGAATGGCTATCAAGTAATGTCTAATCAGCCTATTGCGCTGGTCACTGGCGGGGCCGGGTTCATTGGTAGTCATATTGTTGATCTTCTTCTTGAGCAAGGCTCTGAAGTTCGGGTCCTTGATAATCTAACCGGCGGAAGACTTCAGAATCTTGAGCACCATAAAGCAAACCCTTTATTGACTTTCCACAATTTAGATATCACTACAGTTGAACTTAATCACCCGATATTTAGCGATGTTGATTGGCTTTTCCATATGGCAGGCATTGGTGACATTGTGCCTTCAATTGAAAGACCACTTGATTACTTCCATACAAATGCCTTAGGAACTGCACGAATCGCTGAAGCGGCTAGAAATGCCAATGTAAAGAGGGTTGTATATGCCGCATCATCATCATGTTACGGTATCGCCGCTGTACCAACAAATGAATTGGCGCCGATTGATCCACAGTATCCCTATGCGCTAACAAAATACATCGGCGAGCAGACTCTATTTCATTGGCACCAAGTTTACGGTCTGCCAGTTAACTCCATTCGTATTTTTAATGCTTACGGCCCTCGCTCAAGAACTTCTGGTGCATACGGCGCTGTTTTTGGTGTTTTTCTGCGTCAGAGATTGGCCGGTAAACCTCTAACTGTTGTTGGTGACGGTATGCAGAGTCGGGATTTTGTGTATGCAACAGATGTTGCCCGTGCTTTTGTCGCGGCTGCGGTGACAAACAAGGTCGGCGAAATTTACAATATTGGTTGTGGGTCTCCTAGAACGATTGATGATCTGACAAAGATGCTCGCGAGTGAAATTGTGCGTATCCCCGAGCGACCAGGTGAGCCAAAATGTACTTGGGCTGATATTTCAAAAATCACGCGAGAGCTTGGATGGAAGCCGGTAGTTACTCTGGAAGAAGGAGTTAAGGAGTTGCTGCAACAAATTTCGTATTGGAATGACGCTCCCCTCTGGGATTCTTCCTCAATTGAGGGAGCCACCAAGACTTGGTTTGATTACTTAGGTAAAAACACGATGCCTGAGGAGCCAATGAAGAAATGAAATTCGACTATCTAGATAGCTATAAATATAAAATAAAGTCGGCACCGGAATTGATAGAAATTCTAGGTGATTTTCCTCGGGCAAAGTCGGCGATTCTGTGTCATGGGGTATTTGATGTAGTTCATCCAGGGCATTTAAGACATCTTTCTTACGCTAAGTCGAAGGCAGATTTGCTAATAGTGAGTGTTACGTCAGATCGCCACATAAAGAAGGGGATTTATCGACCCCATGTCCCTGAAAATCTACGAGCACTTAATTTAGCCGCCTTAGAAATGGTTGACTACGTAATAATTGATGATTCCGCCACACCATTAGATAATATACGTCGAATCAGGCCTGATTTTTTTGCAAAGGGTTTTGAATACTCAGCAACCAATTTGCCTGCGGCAACGATTGAGGAGTCTGACGCTGTCTCTGAGTACGGAGGGAAAATTGTTTTCACTCCAGGTGATTTGGTGCTCTCGTCGAGTCGCTTAATTGAAGAACAAGCTCCAAATCTTATGATTGACAAGGTTATTTCGCTCATGCAGGCATATGATTTCGACTTTCCTGATATAAAAAATGTACTCACAGAGTTCGATAAGATCAGGGTTCATGTAATAGGTGACACAATCGTAGATACTTATACGGAAACTGTTATGATTGGCGGGCAGACAAAGACGCCAACTATCAGTGTTCGCTACATGGAGGCTAAATCATATGTAGGTGGGGCTGGAATTGTGGCATTGCACCTCAAGTCTGCAGGTGCACAAGTAACCTTCACGACGCTTTTGGGTGAAGACTCATTGGCACAAATGGTTGAAGCTGACCTAACGGCTGCGGGAGTTGTTGTAAATAAAATAACAGAGAATCATCGCCCAACAACGCAAAAAAATGCGATTATCTGTAATAACTACAGACTTTTGAAAATTGACACGTTAGACAATACCCCTATTTCTAATGCAATCTCGAATGAATTTGTGAAGAAGATTTCTGAAGTTGAATCAGATGTAGTAGTTTTTAGTGATTTTAGGCATGGTATTTTTCATAAGCAAAGCATCGGTAACTTAACAGCCAGTATAGGTAAGGATGTTTTCAAGGCCGCAGATAGTCAAGTAGCTAGCAGGTGGGGAAATATATCGGATTTTGTTGGGTTTGATTTGATAACTCCGAATGAGAGAGAAGCCCGTTTTTCCATTGCGGATCAAGACTCAACGATAGGGCCACTTGCAGGTAAGTTATACGGAATTACTCAATGTAAGAATTTGCTCTTAAAATTGGGAGAGAAAGGACTCATAGGTTTAGCAGAGTCCACAGATTCTGAGGAGCTAAGAGTAATTTCACTAGATGCGTTCACGGAAAATCCTGTTGATCCCGTTGGGGCGGGAGATGCACTTATGGCCTATGCGGCCCTTACTCTTAAAGTTACTGGCTCCTTACCCATGGCTGCTCTTGTGGGCAGTTTAGCGGCGGCATGTGAGTCAGATCAGAACGGAAATATTCCAATTAAGAGAAGTGACATTTTGGAAAAGCTCACTGAATTGCAGAACAGAATGGGTTATTCCAGTACATGAAAGTTCTCGTTGTAGGTCTTGGTGTGCAAGGAAGAAAGAGAAGTGAATTACTCGGTGGAGATTTTATAGGGTCGGTTGACCCCCAATCAAAAGATGCAACATATCTGGATATTTCTGACGCTCCAATTGATTCCTTCGATACTGTTTTTCTCTGTGTCCCTGATGATCAAAAAATCAAGTTAATCGAATATTGCATCCTCCACAAAAAGCATGCCCTTGTAGAAAAGCCACTGATTACCAAGGATCCTTCGGATTTGATTACTCTCCAAACAAAAGCCAACTCGGCAGGAGTTTTTGTTTATACTGCCTATAACCATAGGTTTGAACCACACTTTAAAACTATGAAAGATATTCTGGATTCCCAAGAGCTTGGGGAAATATTTTCGCTACGGATGTTTTACGGTAATGGAACCTCTCAGTTGGTAAAAGCTAGCCCGTGGCGGGACCAAGGAATGGGTGTAGTTTCAGATCTAGCGCCACATCTGCTGGACACTTTGGCATTTTGGCTTGGGGTTAATAAACTTAATGAATTATTTATACGTTCCCATAATTTTGAAACTATTGCGCCTGACCATGCAGTAGTTCATGCGAATTTAAGTGGGGTGGCAGTTAAGTTAGAAATGTCATTGTGCATGTGGAGAAATTCCTTCTTTTGCGACATTATCGGAGACAAGGGTTCCGCTCACATAGCATCATTATGTAAGTGGGGACCGTCGGTATTAACGGTTAGGAAGCGAGTTTTACCATCTGGAAAACCTTCGGAGGAACTGCGAGAGTTAGAGATGCCGGATCCCACATGGGAACTCGAACATGAATACTTCTTTACGCAAATCCAAAAGGGAGCTCGAACTGATTTTGCCACGGATATTTGGATTGCAGAGACGTTACGTGAAATGGAAGGCCAATTATGAAAAGTGATCCGAAGGTAGCCTACTTTGGACTCTCCCATTTAGGAATTGTTAGTGCGATTTCACTTGCTTCAAAGCGAATAAATTGTGTTGGTGTTGATTTGGATACAGAATTAGTAAAGAGGTTGGGTAAACAAGAATGGCCGATAAAAGAACCAGGTCTAAATGAGGCTAATGATGCGGCTAAAGGTTTTATATCTTTTACCAGCGACCTTACTTCATTAAAAACATGTGACATTGTGTATATCAGCCAAGATGTACCCACAGATAATTCTGGGCGCAGCGATCTCAGTGGTGTCGAAAGACTCGTTGACTTAGCAGCTCAGAACATTCCAAAAGAGTCAAGAATTGTTATCTTGTGCCAAGTACCTCCTGGCTTCACACGTCGGATGAAAAAGTACCATTCAAAGATTTCATATCAAGTTGAAACTTTAGTTTTTGGACAAGCATTTAGCCGAGCAATTACACCAGAAAGAATCATTGTAGGTATGGATAATCCTGAAATCCCACTCGACGCCAACATTGCCTACGTTCTTGGTCAATTCTCATGTCCAATACTTGTTATGAACTATGAAAGTGCAGAATTTACGAAAATCTCGATTAATGCATTTTTAGCGGCATCAATCACCACTACTAATTCACTGAATGAAATCGCAAAATCGATTGGGGCTGATTGGGACAGCGTGAAAAAGGCACTTCAATTGGATAGACGAATTGGCCCATATGCTTACCTAAAGCCTGGCTTAGGCTTAGCGGGTGGGAACATAGAAAGGGATCTCCAGACTCTAGATGAACTTGGTTCCGTTACTTCAACAGAAACGGGCTTGTTTCGCACCTTTCTCTCAAATTCACAACACCAAAAGAAGTGGATTCTTGAAGCAATCTCTAGTCTTATTAGTGCCACTAATCCAAAAGTAAGTATTGGAATTCTTGGAGTTGCATATAAGGAAAATACTCACTCAACTAAAAATGCGATGTCCCTCGCAGTAATAGCTGAGTTTTCCCAGAACATAGTTGGGGTCTATGATCCCCTTGCATCATTACCCGAAGAATTTTCTGCCATTAAGATCTTCGACTCTGTACTTGAGTGCATCACTGAGTCTGATGTAATTGTAATTATGACACCCTGGGAAGAGTTCTCGCATCTAGATTTCAGCTTCATCTCAGAGGAAAAAATGAAGTCATTTAAAGTTATTGACCCCTACGGAATAATTAATCGAACCAAAATATCTAAGCAAATAATAGTGAGAGGGCTAACTCAATAGTGATGATTAAGTCAGATAAGTCGTTCTCTCATCGAAGCAAAGACAGTTATGAAATCAACAGAGTCATCATTATCGGTAAGTCAGGCTTTGTGGGAAATGAACTTCTACAAAGACTGGCTTTCGTCGGTATTGAGGCTGTTGGGGTTGGAAGAGACGATGTCGATTTAACGTCACAGTCATCCGTATTCTTCTTATCTAATTTAGTCCGTGATTCTGATGTTGTTGTTTTTGCCTCAGCAGACGTCCCAGTCAAATCTCTCGAACAATTTGAGAGAAACTTGGTTATGTTGAGGAACTTCCTGAATGGCGTTACGGGAAAAGAATTAAGCCAAGTGATTTATATCAGCTCTGACGCGGTCTTTGCTGACTCAGAACAGCCTCTAACGGAAGCTTCGCTGCGGGGGCCAGAAAACCTACATGGATTAATGCACGTGGCCCGAGAGGTCGTCTTAGAAAATTCAGAATTCAGAGATTTTTTGTGCCTAGCTCGTCCCACAATTATTTATGGCGCAAAGGATCCACATAATAGTTACGGGCCATGCTCATTTATGAGACTTTCTAAACTCTCCCAAGACGTTGTACTTTTTGGAAATGGAGAAGAGAAACGGGATTTTATCCACATATCTGATGTTGCTAGTTTAGTCACAAGCATTATTCAAAATCGCTCTACTGGTGAGTTTAATCTTGCGACTGGAGCCGTACATTCTTTCTTTGAGATTGCAGAGATGATCCAGGAAATCACTAAGAGTAAATCACATGTGTCTTCCAAACCTAGAGTAGGTCCCATGCCTCATAACGGGTACAGGCCATTTGATACCTCAAACCTAAACTTAGCTTTCCCTGAATTTTCACCAATCTCGTTAAAAGAGGGACTTATATCTATGTATAACGGTTACTAGTAAATCTCAAATTATTCTAAAATCTAGAGGTAAAACTCTTGGATGCAATCAACCATATAGTGCAGCTGTCTCTGGTCAAGAAATTGATGCACTGGGAGTGTAATGATGTTTTTAGCCTGAGATTCGGCAATAGGAAAGCTACCCTCCTTATATCCAAGGTTCAGTGAAGCCTCTTGTAAGTGCAGTGGAATAGGGTAGTGAATTTTTGCATCTATTTTTTTCCCTTTAAGATACTTTACGAGTTCATCTCGGTCCTCACATAAGACCATATACAATGAATAAGTCTCTACGTCGTAAGATTTTCTCTCCGGAGTGATTACTCTAGGTGCCAAACTTCTCAAAGCTGTATCAAGATAATCGGCATTTTGGTTTCGATTTTTAATTATCTGAGGAACTTTAGGCAATTCAATATTGGCAACAATTGCTTGGAGCGGTTGCAGGCGCATATTCACACCCCACATAGCGATGTGATCCCTGTCTTTCATCCCGTGATTTCTATATTGGAGCATCCACTTATAAAGATTTTCATCATCGGTGACAAGCATTCCCCCATCACCCATTACATTTAATGACTTGAGTGGATGCATACTAAATGCACCAATTTGGCCGAATCGACCTTGAGAGACGGCTCGATGAGTCCCACCGATTCCCATACAGGCATCTTCAACTACCACCAGATTATGTCTATTAGCTACATCAATAATTGCTTTCATATCGGGAGCAGCGCCGCCCCAATAAACGGGAAGAATGGCACGAGTCTTACTCGAGATTGCCCCTTCCAAAAGTGATGCGTCCATTTGATATCGTGCATCAACATCAATGAACACTGGTGTTGCACCACAAGCAACAATTGCTCCTGTCGTTGCATAAAATGAGTTAGGTACAGTGATTACTTCATCGCCACTTTTTATACCTAGCGCCTTTAATGCAAGAATTAACGCATCAGTTCCATTATTGGTCGCGATACAAAATTCAGCACCAACAAATGTTGCAAAGTTTTTTTCAAATTCAGCAACTTTGGGACCAAGAGTGAATTCACAAGACCGAGCTAACTCTTCCCACTCATCGAAAATATCTTTTCGATTATTGAACTGTTCTGGGAGATAATTATAGGGAACAATCCACTCTGAATTCGAAACTTTATCTACACTCATTTATAAAACTCGTGAATTTTTTCAATAACAAATTGTTGATCCGATTGAGATAAACCAGGATAAAGGGGCAAGCTAAGAATTTCTTGGCTTAATTTCTCGGCTATTGGGAAGGAGCCTTCTTTATGATTCAAACTCTTTGCAGCGGGCTGCAAGTGAATTGGGATTGGGTAATGTATAATACTTTCAATACCTTGTGTCCTTAAAAAAGATTGAAGTTCATCTCGTCTATGTGCTTTAATCATATAGGTTTGATAAACATGGAATTCATGTTCATTTTCAAGTGGGACCGACACGACGTCAGCTAAGGCAGTATTGTAAGAATTTGCCAAGGACCTCCGAGCCTCATTCCATTCATCTAACTTGCGGAGTTGAATTCGTAGAAATGAAGCTTGTAGCTCGTCCAGTCTGCAGTTAGAGCTAAATGTTTCACAAGTAATTCGATCACTCAAGCCGTGGTTCTTTAGCAACGAGAGTTTTGTCCAGAGTTTTTCATCATTAGTTGTTACTACCCCAGCGTCCCCATATGCATGTAAATTCTTCAAAGGATGCAGGCTAAAACTTCCTGCTGTTCCAAATGATCCCACTCTCTGCCCTTTGAATTTGGCACCTACAGCTTGAGCGGCATCTTCCAATACATACAGATTGTATTTCTCTGCCAGAAACATGATTTTATCCATTTTTGCCGGTCTACCAGTTAAGTGCACAGGCATAATTACTTTAGTTTTTTCGTTAATTGCAGCTTCTAGTAACTCTACATCCATATTCATATCTTCACCGGCATCGACAAAGGCCGGTTTCAACCCAGCAAGTACAATAGAGGCAGCTGAAGCGATAAAAGAATTCGGTGCAGTGATAACCTCTGAATCGCTTGGAAGATCCAGAGCTTGAAGTGTGAGCTTCAATGAACATGTTCCATTGGCAATTCCAGCAGCAAATTTTGTCCCAGAATACTTAGCAAAATCCAATTCAAACTCTTTTACTTCTGGCCCCTGTATATATTTTCCACTGTCGAGAACATGCTCAAAAGCATTCATTAACTCTTGTTTAATCTGCTTATTTTTGGGCGCAAAATTCGTGTACGGAACATTCATTTTTGACACCATCTCCACACTCTCTTTCTCCAGCTCCAATTGTACTTTAGACACTAGGATTTGGTTAGAAGATTAATTCTACTGGTTCGCTGTGTCCCGAAAACATTCTCTGATACCCTCTGGCCATGCAAAAAATCGAATTCTCAAAGGATTCCTTCTCTGAAAAGGGCCTTCGTGGCAATAGGGTATCGCTTTTTGAATCTTTATTGCAGATTAGATTCACAGAAGAGATGATTGCTGAAAATTACAAAGACCAGCAGATGAGAACAGCTGTCCACCTGGGAACAGGCCAGGAGGCTGTTGCTGTAGGCGTATGTGCAAATCTTAAAAGTGGTGATGCTGTCTTTTCTCATCACAGGAGTCATAACCATTATTTAGCTAGTGGTGGGAATGTCTTTGAACTTGTGGCAGAGCTCTACGGACATGAGGATGGCTGCTCTAGGGGTAGAGGGGGCTCAGTGCACCTAAATCATAGAAATAAAGTCTTTTTTGCTTCTACAGCCATTCTTGGAGAAAGCGTGTCACTGGCTGTTGGAAGTGCTCTTAGCTTTGCAATGGAGGGCACTCAACAAATCGCTATTGCGTTTTTTGGAGATGCTGTTTGGGAGGAAGGTGTGCTATACGAATCATTAAATTTTGCCGCAATACATTCCATTCCTGTTTTATTCGTCTGTGAAAACAACACCTACTCAACCGAGAGTCCGCTTTCTTCAAGAAGGGCTAAAGGGACTGAATTTACTCAAAGAGCAAAGTCCTTCGGTGTCGAGTCCCTCAAGGGTGATGGTAATAATCTCCAAGAAGTTTTTAGCACCATTTCCTCTATTGTTTCTGATATGAGGGAAAAGCCAAAACCTTATTTAGTTGAGTTTGATACTTATCGCTGGAGAGAGCACGTTGGGCCTAATTTCGATCACGAAATGGGACGAATTTTTCGTGATAAGTCAGAGCTGGTGAAATGGCAAAAGAGGGATCCTATCCTACTAATGAGCGATTACTTGTTGACTCAAGATTCCATTACCGTGAGTGAACTGACTGATATCAAAAAAAGTGTTTTTGATATGGTCGATTTCGAGTTCAAGCGTGCAAAGAATTCATCAAAGCCAGATATACGAAGTATTTTTCAGAATGCTGGTGAGGTATAAATGAGGACTATGACGTATGCCCAGGCTATATCTGAGGCACTAGTAATAAGTATGAGACTGAATTCAAAAGTTTTTATCACTGGGATTGGCGTGGATTATCCAGTCGGAGTTTTTGGTACTACAAAAGAAGCGCTTGATGAGTTTGGAAATAGTAGAGTTTTTGACTCCCCATCAATGGAAAATGCACTAACGGGTATTTGCATTGGTGCTTCTGCAATGGGGATGCGTCCAGTTATTGTTCATCACAGAAATGACTTCATGTTTTTAGCTTTTGACCAAATGATTAACCTGGCTGCTAAATGGCGTTATATGTTCGGTGGTAATGCGGGGCAAGTTCCCATAGTAGTGCGTGGGATCATTGGTAGAGGTTGGGGGCAGGGTGCAACTCACTCACAAAGCCTACAATCACCGATAGCACATTTTCCGGGAATTGCTGTGGTTATGCCAGCTACTCCAGCCGATGCAAAGGGTTTAATTCTTTCAGCACTTAAATCTCCTAGTCCAGTCGTAATATTGGAACACAGAAGTCTGTTCGATATTGTCGGAGAAGTGCCTGAAGGTGAGTATGAAACCCCTATTGGCATCGCAAACGTTTTAAGGCTCGGAAGTGATGTTTCGGTGATCTGTACTTCTTGGATGGTAATTGAAGCCCTGAGGGCAGCAAAGTTTTTGTCGCGATATGGAATTTCCGTAGAAGTGGTTGACCTCCGCAGCGTTAGACCTCTAGATGAAGAAACAATCATTAATTCGGTTATGAAAACTGGCAAAGTGGTTGTCGCTGACACGAGTTGGGTTCAATATGGAGTGGCTAGCGAAATTGCGGGGTTAGTCGCGGAAAAGGCTTTCTCATATTTGAAAGCCCCTGTGGTGAGAATTGGATTACCAGATAGCCCTGCACCTTCTTCAAAAATTCTAGAGGACGCTTTTTATCCCTCCGCTAATAGCTTGCAACAAGCAATAACTAAGCTATTAGGGCGTGGAGATATTAGTGACACGTTAGACCCAGAAATTGATAACTTTATGGGGCCCTACTAGAAGAATGATATTGACGTAGCTCACTATTTCACCAACGATTGGCAAGAAATTCACTGCCAATTGAGCCTTTCCATGATAAATATCTTGCGGCAAACCGATACCACTCATTAGCATTCTTTTCATCGCTTTCAAGTGAGAATCTGAAACTCTTACTTAGCGACTTTATTTTTAGAATATGTAAATCTTTGAATTCTATCTGTAGTTTTGAATCTTCATCTTGAGGACTATAATTTAAAAACTGCTTTGTAACAGTTAATATCTCCGCACTAGTATTTTCAGTATATTCCCAATCTACAGACGACCAAGTGCTTGTTTCAATTTTTTCGCAAGAATCTAGCCATTCACGCAAGGATAGTTCCCTATTCATGGACTTGGATTTTACGTGCTTAAATATAATTAAATCCTCTGGCTTTTGTGGTAAGTCATTAAGGTATGAAACAGCGTTCGTAAACAGCATTGGTTTGTTGAATAATTCTGCAACGTGAATCATTCCTGAGCTTGTACCTATAAAGAAATCGCATCCCTCAACAAGGTATATATCCAATAAAGCATTTTTCCCAGGGTGGTTGGCATAATCAATAACTTGCTCCATTGAAGGAAGTTTTTGCATAGAAGGATCCCCCATTCTAATAACCCATCCACCCTTGCTCGTTATGTATTTTATAGATTCTATATAATTCTCAATATCGCTGTTTCTGAAGTTTGTTTCATCTTTAGAATAGCCGCCTTCGCGGACATGGATACATACATACCAAGCTGAAGGTGGTAAGCCCAATCTAAGAGCCTCCTGTGCACATTGAAATTGTAAGTCAGCAGGTAGCGTTAACTTAAAGTTCTTATTGTCGAATTGATGGCCCCAGTTTAACTCTCCTGCACTCTGCCAATCAAAGCTCTTTTTCCCTTTTGGTCTCCAAATAACATCTTGACCTAAACTAGGGTGATAGAAAGTATCAGGCAGATTTATCTTAAATATCTTGTACACAATTTTTGTAACAACCCGAAAGACAAGATACATGGTACTCGCGATCGCGCTAAAAAGCTCATATATTTTTGATCCATATCTAGGTTGGGTCCATTCGTTCCCGTACATTAGATATCTTGCATCGAGAATTTTCAACCCTGTTCTTTGTAATAAAGGGTATGGCACCAAAGTAACAAGTTTGATGTTATTTTTTTTGGCGAACATTAGCCCAAATAGGTAATCTTCAAGTGCATTACCGATTGCTGTCGGATGTGGCATAAGAAAAATTCGGCGGGTGAGTTTGCCTAAAAAACCAGCCAAGTCGTGATGCGGTGAGATATACACAACTACTCCTATTCAATATTCCATCTAGATTTAACTGCAAATGTTAGTCGAGAAACTCTTGTCCTTGACTTGCTATCCATGAACCAAAGGAGAGTGATGATGTCCAGCCCGGAGATACTGAGTTTAAGACATGAATTACAGATCCTTCTTTTGCTATTTTGAAGTCTTGTACTAGCTTTCCACTTCTTATCTCTACAAGCTGTGCCCTAATCCCAGGTTTATATCTCTTCCAGGATTTAACATTTCTGGTCTCTGGAACAAGAGCTGCTGCCTTTTCAATTAGTACTTTAGATTTTAAATTTGGGAGCTCGGTTCTAGCAAGAGCCCAACTTTGGTTGAAGTTCTTAAGTGCTAAACTTCTCAATGAAGTTAAAGATTGTTTCAAATCTATTGAATCTACACCTTTTGAAAATTGATATTGTTCTGAGCCTAGTATTGGAATTGCACTTGGCCCTATCTTAATTTTTCCATCGATCGCTAGGGTGAAATGAACTCCAAGGAATGGATAATTCCTATCAGGCACTGGATAGACCAAGGTGCGAAGAGGGAGCGAAGCTTTTTCTGTGTATCGGTAAAGACCCATAAAGGGCAACTGTGCAAACTCTGTAGCAATTTCCATATTATGTGCCAAGCGCAAAGCATGAGTCCCGGCACAGTTGATTATCAAGCTACCGTCAAGAGTGCGCGAATTCACAATTATGCTTTTTTCCCTAATCTCAGTGACTTCCTGATTGAAGTGCAGTTTCCCCCCTAAATTTTCAAATTCTGCTGCCATTACTTTAATCACTTGGTTAGGATCTGCTACAGATGTACTCGGTGACCAAAGAAATGCAGAAGTTGTTCGAGCCAGTGGCTCAAACTTTGGTAAATCAGCACTCTCTAGTAATTCTAGCGCCACTCCATTTTCAGTGCCACGTCTTGCAAGTTCAACTAATTCAGAGACTTGATTTGAGTTTTGAGCAACAACTACTTTGCCAGTTCTTTTGTAATCTAAATTGTTTCTAACTATCAAATTTGTAAGCGCTATATTTCCCTCACGACAAAACTTTGCCTTTAGAGAATCAGGTGAGTAGTAGAAACCAGCGTGAATTACCCCAGAATTGCGCCCACTAGCATGAAAGCCCAAATTTGGTTCTTTCTCAAGAATTGTTACTTCCAGTTTTGAGTTTAATTTCAAAAGGGCAATTCCAATTGATAAGCCGATAACTCCTGAGCCTACAATTAAGGCTTGTGGTTTTCCTGCCATATATTAAGACTACAGGGTGGAGTTGATTTGATGGGACCAGAAATCGTATTTAACCGGAATAATCAGGAGACTGTCCAGAACCAGTAATCACCCGAGTACTTTGCTTCTTGAAACAGTTCGACCCATTCGTCAGCGCTCATCATAGTTTTAGCAGTTAGCACCCAGGATTCCATGCGAAGTTGCTCCTCTTTGGTTCGCCATCCGTCTACCATCACAAATGAATTTCCTTTGCTCACACGTTCAATCTCAGTGAGCGCCTTCACGCATTCTGCTTGATCAAGATTATGAAGTGTATTGATTGAAATGACTAAATCAAACTGATTGTCTCCGAAGGGCAATCGAACAGCGTCGCCGACCGAAACAATATCTTTAACCTCTAAATCTGCATGCTCGATGGCATAGTCAGAAATGTCGATACCTGCAAGATTAGACTTTGGCAGAAGATTTCTAAAATCTTTTAGCATGAATCCTTTTGCGCATCCCACATCAAGAATATGTGCGTCTTGGCTCAGCCGGTAATGACTTGCAAATAATTTAACCGTATCTGTCCAAAAACGTGGATGATAACTAAACCCTCCGTACCCGTGCTTTCGGTCGCCATCGAAATAATCTAGACCAAACTTTCGAGAAATCACTCGGTCTTCTTCCACAATGACTGGCCTTTCATTGAGTCTTCCCTTTGACTGGGGATAAAACTGCATAAGGTCAATTTCTTTGCCCAACTGATTTAGCTCCTCTTCACTCAAAAACCTCTTGAATCAACCGTTCCGGTGTTATTCCGTGTGCTGCAAGGATATCTTCTTTACTTCCATAAACATGTATGAATTCATCCCGCAAATGAACTAATCGTAAATCAGTTTTTACTCCAGTCTCCCAGGCAAGCCTTACAGCGTGTGAGGATAAACCACCGGAATATACGTGTTCTTCAAGAAGTACAACTCTTGAAAAGGTTGAAAGAATTTGCGCCATCCCCTCATCGTCAAATGGTTTCAGCGTATGAGCTGAAAAAATTGCGACTTCTTTGCCTCGAAGTGTCTCGGAAGAGACAAGGTCAAAGGCCATTTTCATTATTGGTCCGTAGCCGACAATGGCTATGCCGTGTCCATTCCGTAACTTTCTAATTTTTCCCAATTCAAAATTCTCTGGCGCATCAGCTGTGAAATTTGGCTCACCTGCTTTACCTAATCGTAAATACATAGGTCCCTCGAGTTTAAAAGATTGCACAACTGCAGCCATTACTTCTGCCGGGTCACAAGGAGAGACTACGGTCATATTCGGAAGAGCGCTCATTATGGCAATGTCTTCGATAGTGTGGTGAGTTCCTCCCAGGGCAGGGTAAGACACACCACCACCGACACCAACCAGAACCACAGGAAGTTGCTGGTAACAAAGATCAACTCGCACCTGTTCAAAAGGTCGATAAATGACAAAGTTAGCAATCGTATAGGCAAAAACCCTGAAACCCTTCATCGCTAATCCTGCAGAAATACCCACGAGACTCTGTTCTGAAACGCCTACGTCTAAGAACCGATCAGGATTATCTGCCAAGAAACCTTGAAGTGAAGAGGCTGGTGAAATATCAGCGACAACAAAAAAAATATTGTCATGATCCTTGCTTGCCTGATTTAAAGCAAGGGCAAAGGCATCACGCATTAGCTTCTTCCGGATCTCTTAATTCCGCAATTGCAATCGCATACTCTTCTGGATTTGGTGATCGATAGGCCCAGATTGGATTATTCTCCATATAACTAACGCCCCGACCTTTTACTGTATGTCCAACTATTGCCAAAGGTTTACCACCGCATCGATTACGAAATGCGTTCACAATTGCTGATGTGTCATGTCCATCTACGTCTATAGTTTCCCAACCAAATGCTTGTATCTTTTCGGATAAGGGTAGAAAATTCGGATGCATAACTGGAATTTTGCCACGGGAGATTGATTTATTGTGGTCCACAAAAATTACTAAATTGTTAAGCCCTAGTGAAGGTGCGAGCATAAGACTCTCCCAGACTGATCCTTCCATAAATTCTCCATCGCTCATTACTAAGAAAACTTGACTATTTTCTTTCAACTCATTTGAACCTTTAGCAAGTCCCAATGCAATTGGCAGCCCATGCCCTAGGGATCCGGTTGATGCAACCACCCCTGGATTTCCCCTGTCTGGATGTCCACCTATTGATGATCCTGGCTGACATACGCTCAATACTTGGGCGCTTGACATTAGACCTAAAGACTCGAGTACCACATATTGAGCCATAGCCCCATGTCCCTTTGACAAAATAAACACGTCTTTCCCTGCCCGAGGGTCTTCCATACAAAAATGATAGATACTGTCAACTAACTCAAGACAAGAAAATGCTGGTGCCACATGAAGTGCTGACAGACGCTGTGATACTTCAAGAATTCTCCGTCGATAACCGCGACCACGTTGTTGAGATGCGAGGAGCTCATCCATAGAAATCTGGTTGGCCACTTACTCCCCCTAAAATCAAGAGTCTATCTCAATCGCTTTACTATATCGATAAATTCGTGTTTAAATCGATTAGATCGATAAAAAGTAAGGATTATGCCAATTTACCCGTCTCAAGATTTGACACAAGGTGAATCAACATAATGTGGCTGTTCTCAAACGCAATAACTCCATATGGTTCCCATGTTTTGGCTTTCGGAAATTCTCTATCAATTACGAACCATGTCACCCCGTGCCTACGAAGATAACGCCAAGCAGAATCGGTCGGATTCTCTGCGAACTCAAGAGACGCTTCTATTCGCTCAAGTAGCCATGTGGGTTTTTGGGAATCCCCTGTGGAATGCCAAGAATAACCCTCAATCAGCACCCGCTTCCCGGTGAGGGCTGATACAACTAGCGATCCAGAATCGCAAAGCGGAGGATACTCATTTATGCGACAAAACCTGTTGGTGGCAAAGACATCGCTAACTGTGGTCTTTCGTTTCAGCCAACTTAATGCCACCACGTGTTCAGGAGTCCAGCCATAGCTCGATGAATACCCAATTGGCTTATCGACCGCTCTTCCAATGAGAGGTCGAAGTTGTTCTCCGAGACCCCAAACTACTCCAGTTGAAACTGATAGTGACGTCATTAATATGACACAGAAAAATGCAATGGTATGTGTCAATTGCATCTTTGGGTCTTTTCTACAAACCGCAATAGCAATAGAACTACTCACTAAGAGTACTAAAAATAATGTAACAATTGGAGCCCAAACCCAAAAAGTCAATCGAGGCACTCTGAAAAAAGATGCTAAGTTAAAACCAAAAAACTCAAACCTTATAAAATAGTAAAAACAAGCACCAAAAACTCCAAGTAGTAATAAAACTACTTTCACACCTTGATTCCTATTTGTTTCCCCTTCATAACTTTCAAAGAGAGCCACTGCTGCTACAGGGGTTGCAAGAATCAAACCAGACAAAACAAAATACAAGTGACTACTACCACTTTGATAAATGAAAGTTGAAAAGATAACTCCAGTTAGTAATGCTCCAGATGCAAATAGAAATTCTGGACTGAGTTTGCGCGAGGATCGTATGGCAAGAACAATACCTGAAGCTTTTGCAGTTAGGGAGATTATTCCAGCTATTCCAACAAGAACCCAAGGAATCTCACTTGAATAGTTCAAAATTTGCCTGGGAGATAAATCAACAAGTGCCCCCATCCCGGGTCCGAGGTGTGCGCCATCTCCCATCTTTGTAATAAAAAGACCATTTAAATCAGAGACAATCAATAAATAGACACTGATGGTTGTCATTAGATATGTGATCAGTGCAATTAGGGCTCTTGCTCGGTTTACTTCTCGAATAATGAGCATAGTAGAAACCGCGAAAATCGCTCCACCCAAAATTGGACTGGTCATAATTTTTCCTCCTGTGCACCCAATGCACAAGAATGCAAACGATATCAATGAAAAAATCCAGTCTGTCTCGGCCTTGATGAAGCGAAGAAATACCACACTTGCAGCCATCAACCAAACAGTTGTCATAAATTGGGAGGGTGAAATTGGAATTATCTCAGAACCATAATTTCCTAGACCAGCTATAGCAGTCCCAAAAATTCCTATTGTTAAGGCAATTGCGGCGGGCAAAGTTCGGTGCGACAACATTTGTACTAAAGCAATAGTTAAAAGTATTATCCCGAGAGTCGATACCAAGGGTAGAACTCGCGTGAGAACTACAAAGGGTTCTGCCTGAGAAATCTGAGTTTCCCATCCCGACCATGCGTAGGCAAACCAGTGATACCTTAAAGATCTGCCGGCGGCGACAATACTATCGCTATTTCCCCACACGGTTACAGATTGGGACAAAGCCTCAAAGTAGGGAATGTCAAGAGGATATTGAATCGTCCCATTTTTCACTTCAGGATTTCGACGGAAAAAAGGCAGTAGAGTCAAAGTAGACAATAAAGAACCATAGGCAAGTAACGTGTTCGATGAACCTCGTGGCTGTAATGCTGATAAAACAGTAATCAATAGTTTCCGGGTTGAGGGGATTGCCCAAATGATTAAGGTAACGAGTCCTGGGAGCTGGAAACCAAGCGCTCCAATCTTAAGTGGGAGCAGTGCTTGGGCACACAAAGTTGCAATCACAGAACCCAGTGCGAGTCCAACACCTAGAACCTCAACAATATGGATGGATCTAGATTTCGACGCTAACAACCATAAGGTTGCGCCGCTCAATATTTGGAACATCAAACTTAAAACAAGATATGTTGAACTCTTAAATGAAAGCCCAAGAAGCATAAGGATCAACACAAATAGCAGTGCGCTTATGGCTGCCACTTTCAATATTTGAATTTGAACCGGTTTATCTTGAGGTAACTTAGCCAACATAACTTAAAACACTCCAATTCTAGTCTATGCTGATTAATCTAAACATTAGCATGGAAAAGTCAAGGACTTCAGTAAAAACTGAATTTAACAGCTAAATGCTTACCGTCTATCGCAAGAGTCAAACTCCCTTATGAGTAATCAGAAAATTTGTTGCTGTACAATTGCCCTCAATTACACTTAGGAAGGAATTCATGCCTCTGATCAACTTACTTCTACTTGCACACAATGAGATAGACACTATAAGAGAAGAAATCTGCAATTGGGAACGTGTTCTTCATCTATTGCCAGAGAGTATGGGTTACAGAATTATTGTCGTAGAAGACGGAAGCTCAGATGGAACTTCACAATTATTAGCAACTTATCATAGGGAAGGTAGGCTCGTGCACCTTCACGAAGATAAGAGAGCTGGCTATAAATCAGCACTCTTGCGAGGTCTTAGCGCTTGTGAAGGAGATTTCATCTTCTTTTCAGATACTGGGATGAAAAACGATTTTAATGATTTTTGGGCTCTTTATTTTCGTAGAGATGCGGCAGACTTGCTTGTTGGAAGAAAAATTCTGCGCAAAGATAGCCGATTTAGGCGATTCTTAACTTTTAGTCTCAATCTGTATTTAAATAAAGTGTTTTCTTCCTCAGTTTTTGGAGATGTTGACTCTGGTTTTAGATTGTTTAATCGCAAATCTCGCGACATTTTTCTTGAACAAAAACTCAGTTTTAGAGGTTTTGTTGGCTGTGAAATGGTGCTCATAATCATTAGCGCTGGTATGAAGTATCTTGAAGTTCCGATTCAATATCAAGGAAGGCAAGGAGAGTCAAGGGGTCTACCAAATCGCAAGATTCCAGTATCAATTCTTTACTTGATTGCGGATATTCGAAATTTCCGAAAGAGAAATCCTTCGTAGGCCCTAAATTTAATGGATATTTGAAATACCTAAATTAGTACTCTCGCAGCAACTCATAAGGGTCGTTCCTCCCTGTAAGAGAGGACACTAGCTCGGCACTCGCCTTTACGCACATATCTGTGTTGATATAATTGAACGCTCCAAAGCGCCCGTGTAAGATAATCCCCTTGCTAGCAAAAAATTCCTTTATTCTCTCAACTTTAATTTCAGATCCAATATCATTGACGACATAAGCGTAGGGAAAATATGAATGATTCCTATAAACAAGCTCTGAATCAGCACCGATAATACGATTAGAAATTAGGTATGTGTGCAATAACTCAATAATTTTAGACTCCTCCAAGGGTGGCTGGCCTGGAGAATATGTCAGATCCCCTTGCACTAGAAAGTGACCATCTGGTGAATTAAATGGAGAAAATATATGTGGGAAACTAATTCGATTAAATGGAAAATCTTGATCAGGTATGTACAACGCAGTGAATTGATTTATGTCTACCCCACGAAAACCGAGAGTTACACAAGACATTGGGTTCACTCGTAAACTCTTAATATCCTCTAAAATAAACTCAGGTATCTTGAAATCACAAATACTTGGGAGTGTTTGCAAATATCCTGTGAAAATTACCTTCTCATGAAGAAAATCGCCATTACTTGTAGAGAGTTGAACATTACTGGAAGAGGACTCAATTTTATTGACTTTGCAATTAAGCTGAATCTTCTCTTGAATTTTCGAAGCCCATTCGTCAGTTAATGCTTGAAACCCACCAACTAATGGATATTGGTAGTGCAGTTGGTGTACATATCCCTCTTTGTGAATTCCAACAGCACCAGAAATGACATCACCTAAAGGGGGCTGGGGAATTCTATCAGCCCACGACATTGATAAATCGCTCAGGGGAATATTCCAAACTTTTTCATTATACGGTTTAAAATATATTTCAGTTAAATGCTCTCCAAAGTTCTTCCTAAACCATTCATCTAAATTATTTGGAGTTACTGAATTAAAAATTCTGCTCTCCACTAAATTTAGTAGAGAATTGAAATTGTCTTCTGTCGATAAACTTGAAAGATCATTTTCAATTGGATATCCAACTAGTCTGCCATTAATTAGTACTTTGACATTTCTACGACTATTGTGCACATTGCCGCGCAAAGAGTTAAGCATCCAATCTAAAATTTTTTTGTCACGCGAAAACAAGATGTGGGGGCCGCGATCAAATGTCCACTGGCCATCTCTAATTGAACGCGCATGCCCACCTGCCTCATGAGCGCTTTCATATATACGAAAATCCCCGGACAAGAAAAGTCCCGCCGTTAGGCCGGAGGGGCCAGCTCCGACTATCCCAAATTTCTCCATATTACATACTATCGTCTAGACACTCTCAAAGAAAACATAAGTTTTAGCCTAAATTACATTAAGCATGGGGTTCCCTTAGTTATCTAGATTTATATCAAACAACTCACACTTGCAAACCAGATTTAGGTATTGTCGCCTATCAAGAGCCTCTAGAACTTTCTGACCGGATAGACCGTATTCAGAGCCAAACTCAATCTATCGATAACATCCCTTTTGGCCAGCCAATTGTAAAGAAACGCCTTAACAATTGACTTAACCACTGGCTTTCGGATTCATGGCACAAGGAATAAAACTATTTAGTGACAGCAACATACAGATGTGCATCATGTGGACGCGCCATACGGTTTCTTGAGTGCCCTCGATTCAACATTTCTTCTACTCCGAAAGACCAAGATGTGAATCCAGAATCGACGAGATATGTTTCAAGTTTTGACTTATACCAGCCAGATTTATGCTCATCACCAGGCCACCTTTGCCAACCGTATAGTGTGGCGAATACGTGATCTATTTCAAAAGGTATTTCTCTGCCGGCAAAAAAGTCGCAAACATACTGACACCAAATTGGAATATCAGGTACATCAAATAGAAACAGTCCTCCGGGCGAAAGCATTCTGTAAGCATTAGCAAAAGTCGCTCGAACCTGTTCATAAGTTAGATGCTCGACAACACCTAAAGCTAATATCTCGCGCAAAGAAGAACTTTCTAATTCAATCTCCCATGGATTCCCAACAATTTCAATTCCCTCAAATGCATTAACATCGTTGTGTAAGTAACCTAGTGTTGGTCGCTGGCCTGATCCAATTTCTAATTTCATTGGGCTCCTCTTAATGAAGGTACAAAAGATAACAGATAAACCTCAAGTAATCTATAGAGTTTTGCACCCAAGTATGCTATTTTCTGATGTGAAATGACTAATGCAACTATCAGGGCCAGAGGAAATGCCCATTAAGGTGGGTAAAAATCTCTCTTTGCTAGGCTACGTACTGAGTTGAATTTAAATATACTTTCGAATTCATTAACAAACTAATCCAGAGCGATGTCAAGCGAGTATTATTGAATGGACGCAAGTAGAGAGTAGGCGTGATGAAAATTTTGGTGACTGGCGCTGCCGGATTCTTCGGCTCAAATCTATGTGCAAAACTTCTTGAGGATGAAACTAATTTCGTTATAGGTGTAGACAATTTTATAAATGGGCGCCATGAATACATCGATAACTTAAAACTCGCAAAGCGGTTCAAATTTTATGAATTAGATTGTCGTGATTCAGAAAAACTCCTTGGGACTATATCTGAAGAAATCGACATGATCGTTCACTTGGCAGCTAACGCTGATATTGCGGCAGCAATAAAGAACCCTACGATTGATTTTGATTTGGGAGTAAGAACTACGGAAGCAATACTTGAGTTTGCCCGCCTAAGAAGCGTAAAACGATTTCTCTTTTCATCAGGGAGCGGAGTATATGGTGAAGGTCTCAATATGGTTTTCACGGAGAATAGTTCAACGAGTCAACCAGTTTCGACCTACGGCGCAAGTAAGATTGCCTGCGAAGCTCTAATTTCTGCATACGCCTTTATGTTTGATATTAAGGCAACTGTCTTTCGCTTTTGTAATCTTGTTGGTCCGCAACAAACACATGGAGTTGTATTTGATTTTATTAAGAAATTGAGAAGTATGCCAACAAAACTTGAAGTCCTGGGAAATGGAAATCAAGAAAAGCCGTATCTTGATATATCTGATGCCATCTGCGCAATGGTTTCGGTAATAGAGCAGCAACAAACAAATTTTGAAATTTTTAACGTGAGTAATACAGATACCATTAGTGTGAAGTGGATTGCGGAACAGGTCGTAGCAATCATGAGCGAGGGAAAAACAGGAGCCGAAATAGTTTATGAAAACTCTGACAGGGGCTGGCTTGGAGATATCCCTAGATATCGCATGAGTAGCGAGAAAATTTCCAAAAATGGCTGGCAACCAACCCTTACTTCAATTGAAGCAGTTAATTCTTCAATCTCTTCAAATTTCCAGTGAGGTCTAACTATTTTAAGAGTGAAAAGAATCCAAAATAAAGTCTAAAAATTGAGTGGTAGATGCAAAATTTGTGATCGGGCCAAGGTTTTCCAATAAGACCTTTCTTGATTTTGTTCCATGGGCTCTCAGAAGTTGAAATAATAGCGATAGACAATTCGACGAAGCTTCAGAATCTAAAACTTTTACTATTTTTTAATCTTAGGAAACACTTCACGACACACTTAATTGATAATTAACGAAGTGTTAAATCATCAACTATAATTGTGTCATAACGGTTTACCCCTACAGAGAAGGGTTCCTGGATAAATAATGATTTTAGCCCGAGCACCGTTGAGAATCACCCTTGCGGGGGGTGGAACGGATTTGCCGAGTTGGTACGAGATGCACGGCTCCGAATTTATCTCAGTAGCTATCGATAAGTTCGTGTATGTTTTAGTAAATAGGCGATATGGCTCAGATCATTTAATTAAGTATAGCGAAATTGAAAAGCCATCGCGTATTACTGATATCAAACATCCAATCATTAGAGAGTCTATGAAGCTGTTTGACATTAATTCATACATCGAAATTACCACTACAGCAGATTTACCAGGCAGAACTGGTTTAGGATCTTCTAGTTCTTTTACTGTTGCACTATTGCATGCGTTAGCCCGATTTCAAAATTTGCATTTTTCTACTGAGGATATTGCAAGGATGGCATGCGAAATAGAAATAGGTAAACTTGGAGAACCAATTGGTATCCAGGACCAGTACATCGCTTCCTTCGGAGGCTTATCAAAATTTACTGTGACGCCAGGAGGTCTAGTCACACATAAAAATATGAACTTTTCTATCAATACATACAGTGCTTTGGAAGCAAATTTATTGTTATTCTTTACTGGAATTTCACGTGACTCATCCAAACTCCTAGAGGACCAAAATCAAAAAACAAAATTAGACGACGTTGAAATGATCAAGTCTTTAGAATACACCGCTGCCCTTGGGAGAAAAATCGAAGAAGCATTAATAAATGACAGACCTGAAGAATTTGGAGAAATGATGCATGAGTATTGGATGAGGAAAAGGAGCCGGAGTTCTGGCATGTCAACTTCATTTGTGGATAGTGTTTACGAAACAGCGAGAAAGAACGGGGCAATAGGTGGGAAATTAGTGGGTGCGGGAGGCGGGGGATTTTTACTTCTTTATTCAGTTGATAGTCACAAAACAATTGCCGCGCTTGAGAGATTTGATTTGGAACAAGTAAAATTCTCTTTTTGCAATGAGGGTGCCGGACTCTCTCCAACCTTCTGATTTATGATGCAAGTAGTTGTATTAGCGGGTGGCTTAGGTTTGCGCTTGGGGACTTTGACAGCTGACCTTCCTAAAATAATGGTTGAAGTAAATGGGAAGCCATTCATTAAACACCAACTGGATTGGCTCGAAAACCAAGGTGCTACTGAGGTTCTGTTTTCGATTGGTTTTAAAGGAGAAGCTGTCGAAGAGTGGATTATGAAGAATGCAAGTAATTTCAAGTGTAAAATTACGACTTTTTTTGATAAGCCCTCCGGATTAGGTACTCTTGGCAGTTTGATTCAAATAGCCAATCAGAATCTACTGGAGGATAGTTTTCTAGTAACATACGGTGACACAATTCCTCGCATTTCACTTAAAAAAGTCTATCTAGAATTGATTTCTCAGAAATTGGATATTCTCTTAACTGGGATTAACAAGGATCTTGTTAATGATCACCCCAACATGTTAGTTTCAAATGGCAAACTACTTGAATATTCAAAGAATACCGAGCACACAAAGAATTTTACACACATTGAATATGGCGTGATTGGCATGAGCCGAAAGGCACTGGAAAATAGGACCATAACATTTGGGTATGAGGATTTAAGTGTCTTAATAAATGAAATCTTAGCTAAAAGCCCAATTCCTGTACTAGAGGCTAACGTACCTTACACAGAAATGGGCTCTCCCGCTGGGCTTGCAAAAATGCAACAGGAGTTTATTGTGAGAAATTCTCTAGAGTAGAAAGCGGCTTGCTCCGATTCTCTTAATGGGACAACTTCCTCTCCCATTATTGCGGGAAGTCGTTTGTATCAAAACGTTGCAATTCAAGAAACTTTTTCAAGCTTAAGTCTGCTACACCTACTTTAGTGGTTAATCCTACTGCGCATTTTCTTTCAACCAGAATTTGCATAGTGTCTGAATTGTATGATCCATAGGGATAGCACATAATCCAGTCTTCAATCGATGCCCCAACTGTTTTAAGAAATTCAATTGAAAGATCGATCTCCCGCTCTTGATCTGATTTCGGAATTTTATCCAGCCACTTATGACTATAAGTGTGACTCCCAACATACATTCCTAGTTCTAATAATTTCTTAATGTCCTCCGTTGTCATATACAACTCATCTGCAATATCAATAGAATCACGCTTCACATATTTTTGTAGGAGCACTTCGAGAATCCTTTGTGTCAAATTTTCTTCTAATACATATTGAAGCATTCTCTTAAAATATGCTACACCCGCAGAATCAAAACGGGAAGGTAAGAAAAAGTCACGCCGGTATATCGCTAAATCTGATTTATCCAGCCCGCTATCTAGACAGAGATTTTCAAGTTCCTTAACCAATTGATCGTAGTCATTACAATTGGCTAAAACATAGTGTATTATATTAACATTCAGCATCGATCTCTCTGTTATGCATTTTACAGGGGGGAAAAATGACCCATGCAACCCTCTGCGTAACAACTCTGGCAAAACATAGTCGAAGTGGTCCTTGTAGCCGTCGTCGAAAGTCAGTAAGCAGGCTTTTTTAGGTAATTCATGTCCCTCCACGCTGGTTGTGGCGATTAATTCACCTGAAGTAACCACTTGATAATTTTTTTCTATATAATCCAACTGTCTCTTGAACCGTCGCAAATCCAGTCCTTTTATGTCTGGGTATTTAGAAGCTTCGAGTGGTCTAACATAGTGGTACATGATGATTGAGAGTTCAGTCATGCCTTCTTGGCTTCAATCACAAAAGATGAGCAAGAAGGGACAAGCCCTTGTAAGTTAATCCAATTTTCAGAGGCTAATTGAGCCAATTTCTTATGTATCTCTTGAAAATCTTCATTTTTCAACAAGGAAATTGGTAACGCATGAAAATTGACTGGACAAATTCTGTTCGCCGTAAGTCCGTGCTTTGTAAGACGAGTAATCAGATCACCTGGTGAAAATTGATACCTTGTACCAACTTCGATTTCTGTTTTTGGATGGCGGGAGGGCTGTTTATAAGATAAATTCAATAATGCTAGTTTTGAAATTGCATCTTTTTGCGTCGCAGAAGTTTGGAGAATACAGCTTTCTTCTAAAAGGGAATCTATAGTGTTCAACTGCAATTCTAATTTTGTAAACTCATTCAAAGAATGCAAATTAAAAAGTCGGTTTCGTGAGCCTAAAGCTAAAGATCCACCCTTTTTTAAGGCGAGATATGAGAATTCAAGAAATTGGTCTAGCTGCTCCAAAGAGATGTACTCAATAAATCCTTGAGCGCTTATGACATCGAAAGAATCAGGTTCGGGCGCTAAATCAAAAATAGATTTGCAAATGAATTGTGCTGCACTTCCAATCTCAGCACTATTCTTTTTCGCTATTTCTATCATTTCAACAGAGAAATCTATTCCGGTTGCATTCCACCCTCGCTTGGATGCTTCAATCGCTAATTGCCCTGTCCCACACCCAACATCTAGAATCGCCGGCTTGCCTTGAAATCCACTCATTATTTCAAGGACAGCCGCATGTCTATTTTCAATTATATTGTAAGTATTACTTGTTGCTTTTTGCTGCCAGACTTTAGCTATAGAATCAAAGAATTCGTATGTCTCATTTTGTTGTTCTGTACCCATTTGTATCCTCCGAGATTTTAACGATAGTTCAGTCTACAGGTTGACGGAAGTACCTGGTGTTAAACCTTTAAAGCAATATAGAGAAGCCTCCAAACAACTGAGCTCTTATTTCATAATCCTTCAATATCAGAGATTCGACTAGAAACGCTCAGGTGAGGCCATTTTTTTGACTCAAGAAAAATTCTGCTAACTCGAAATCTATGTCAGAGTCGATATCTAGGGCTTCTTGAAATGTTTCGCAGACCAACGGCACCAGTTTATCGCCGATAAATGATTTACTTTTTCGTAGTTCTACCGGGGAAATGAGATAAAAACCTCCGTTCACAACAAACGCTGGCTCCAAGTCTTGTGATCTAATTCCAAATCCGTGATTTTCCATGAAGGGGGCTAGATATTCACCTTCCTTCTTAAACGTCCACATCGGATGATCCCGGACCGGAGAGACACCTATCACGGACGGGTAATTCTGAGACTTAAAGAGTTTAATCCCACGACTTATAGTTGCTTGAGTCCTAAATGGGGATGTTGGTTGTAGTAAAAGTAGTCCGTCAACAACTCCGTTCTCTGATTCATACCAATCTAACGCATGAAGTGCTACCTCCACTGATGTTGCTTGGTCAGTTGAGAGAGCTTCCGGTCGGAGCCAAGGAACATTTGCACCCGCCTCTTTCGCCACCAGAGCAATCGCTGGGTCGTCAGTCGACACCAAAGTCTCACAAATTTCAGGAATCCCTTGAGCAATTTCGATAGTCCAGTTAATTAGAGACTTTCCCCCAAGTAATTTAATGTTCTTGCCCGGAAGTCTTTTTGAACCACCGCGCGCGGGGACTATTGCCAAAATTTTCATTGTGGCCCCCTACCTACCACTAGTGAATCGAGCCAGTTCCAAATCTTCCGGACTCCCAACATCCAGCCAGGTTTCGTGAATCGGGCACGCAACAATTCGTTCGCCTTTACCTTGTATTAATTCGAATAATGTTGGCATGTCATACCGCTCTGATTTCTTTAGAAGCTTAAGAAACGACGGGTCAATTACGTAGACACCTGCATTAATATTACTGCGAGAAATAGGTTTTTCTTCATACGAGGTAATTTCAATCCCTTGAGTTTGAACTACACCAAATGGATTTTGCCATTCATGCATTCGGACAGCCATGGTTGCACTAGCACCATTTTGCTCATGAAAATCAAGCAGTTCCCCGTAACGAATGTCAGTTATCACATCACCGTTGGTAACAATAATCGCAGAGCTTGGAAGTGGATTGAGCAAGCTCAGGGCCCCTGCCGTGCCCAGTGGTGAGGTTTCTCGTAAGTAATCAATTTTTACTCCGAATTTTTCACCGTTCCCAAAATATTCTTCAATCATGTGACCTAGGTGGTAAATAGCTAAAATGAAATGTGAAAAGCCTTCGGCTTTCGCACGATTGATAATATGCTCAAGAATTGGTTTACCTGCTATTGGTAATAAAGGTTTAGGGCAGTTTTCGGTTTCAGGGTGGAGCCGAGATCCCTTTCCACCAGCCATGATCACTATGGCATTACTGCGGTCAGATGCCCCATTTATTTCATCCCAGAGGTGTAAACCAATTACATGCATGTTTTCATCAACAATTGGGATCTGTTGAATTCTGTTGGCCACCATCATCTGGCTAACTAACTCTCGACTTAATTCCGGAGACGCCACAATAGGATCGTGATGGATGATGCTCGTTACCGGGCTCGACAGATTTAAGCCCTTCAAAAGTCCTCGGCGAATATCACCGTCTGAAATTGTGCCAACTAGAACTCCATTTGCGCCTGTTACTAAAACTATTTTTAACCGCACTTCGTTTAGAATATGAATTACTTGCTCAATATTTGAGTCACCTGACAGTATCGCATCGGACCAAAGTTTTTTAGATTTCATTATTTTCTTGAGCTCTCTATCATGTATAAATTATATGACAAGGAAACGATTATCAATAATTTCAAAGAAAAGTACTCTCCTATTGAGTTCATCTGAACCAACCATCCTTAGCTTCACCCTTTAGGGTCATCCGCTTTCGAATCAGTCCTTGATCAAGGGGCGTCGTCGCTAGCACTTCTGCTACCTTTGGCCCTGCTTCACCAAGCCAGTAAGGGTTTTTTGATTCACGGCAAAGTTTCCGAAAGTTGTCATCAAAAAGCGAGCGCTGTATCTGATCATAAATTTCATTTGAAGAATACCCTGCGTCTAAAACATTTTCACCCCTCAAGCGTCCTTCTTGTCGCGAACCTATATTTACCGTAGGACAGCCAAAAGCTGGCGTTTCTTTAAGGCCTGAGGATGAGTTACCTAGACAGGTGACTCTGATGTCTGGATTCCGTGCCAACGCTAAAACGCCGTGATAAAGATATCTACCCAAAGATCGTTTGACTTGGGTATTTTTATAATCCAAAGTTCCGAAAGCATCTAATAGGCTAATTATTGCTTGCCCGCCAGCGTCATTATTGGGGTAAGTCAAGACTGTTTGAATTCCTTCATCGGCAAGTCGTTTAATTGCATCGATGGATGGTTGTACCTGTTCTGCAGCTCTCTCAAACTCGGTGCTTACAGAATGTTGTGTAAAAAGCAAAACGGGGCGAGATAAATCTAAGCCGAGTTGTTCTGTAACTTCCAAATTCGTCGCAAAGCTACCTTCTGAAATTAAATCAATTGCTGGAAACCCCACCGTGTGTACTCGCCATGGTTCTTCGCCCATGCCTAGAATTCGGTTACTTGCTTGTTCATTAGTTGTGAAATGCAAGTGGGCTAACTTGGTCATTGCGTGTCGCACTGAATCATCTAGTGCACCACCCTCTGTTAAATCACCACCCTCGATATGTGCAGTTGGAATATTCATTTGAGTCGCTGCAATCACTGCTGCAAAACCTTCAAAGCGATCGGCATACACCACCATAATATCTGGTCGTATCTCATCTAAAACTTTACTTATTGCAAGTACACCTGAACCTATGGCTTGTGCCGTAGCAAATAATGAGGCCGCATCCATTTCAATCTTTATTTCTGCATCAATACGAAATCCGTCGTTTCGAATTTCTTCAAGGGTGGAACCAAAATTTGGATCTAAATGAGCTCCAGAAACCAATAATCTATATTCCAAATCTGGGTGGTTTTCGATTGCTCGCAATATCGGGAATTGCAATCCATACTCTGCTCGATTGCCTGTAAACACCGCAACTACACGCTTCTTCATATTTCAGTCTTAAGACTCGAAGTCAATAAGCTTGCAATTCCTTGCCGTAGAGAAACTCGTGGGGTCCACCCACAAGCATTAGTCGTCTCAGAACAATCTAATATTATGCTGGAGATAACGCGTGTTCGTTTTTTGGACATCACGCGCCTTTCTGATTGACCTGCTAATTTTAAAGTCAAAAGTGCTAGGTCACCTATTGATGTCCCAACACCACTTCCAAGATTATACATCTTTGACTTTTCTGTTTTCTTTGAATCCATATGGGTGAGCATGGAGATTCCTTCAGCTACATCCTGTACCCATACAAAATCTCTTACAGGAGTAACATCCCCGACTTCTAAGTCTCCTTGTTGCGGAATCTGTCTTAGAATCTGACTCATTACATTATTGGTCGACATAAGTGGCCCATAAACATTTGCTAGTCGAACTACCACTCCATTAGGATTTTCTAACACAGCGCTCTCTGACAGGCTCTTTATCCGGGTGTAAGGATTCTTTGCAAAAATTTCATCGCGAATGCCATGGGGAATGACTGATTTATCGCCATACAATGTGGAAGACGAAGCATATATTATGCGTTTATATTTCTTGCCCAATAGCGTTCGAAGTGTGCTTAGTGCATCATTCTCATAAGATAAGTCCCTACTAGCGACATTCTCTAAATTACTATCTTCAGCTAAATGAATTAACACATCTCCCTCTGGAGCATCCGTATAATTTGAAACTTTTATTAGGTTAGGTATTTTTCTTCTCGTCAGGGGAACAATTTCGGTATCTTCCATACCAGATAATTTTCTGATCAAGTGCCCACCTATAAATCCAGAGGCACCCGTGATAATAATTTTCAAATTTGGCTCTTAAATCATTTAATGCACATCAGTGCTTTTAAGTTGGTATCCACCTTTTATATCATTTACGGCCGTCTTCCCAAAGAGCGATTCATAATCCAGCACATTAAAGTCCCCTCCACTAGGCCTTCTTACCCAAATATTTTCTGGACTAATTCTCTCTCCACGAATGATGTCTCGGGTGGCAACAACTGATGCAAATGCAAATGCAATTGTTGATGCCTCTCCTGCAATGGGAGTTTTTTCTCCTCCTCGTGCAGAAAAAATAATTTTCGATCCTTCAATTAAGGTTCTTAAAGAGTTAGGATCCATTGAACTAGAAATATCTGGACCTGGTCGCTCCATACTATCCGTGAAATGTCGTTCCAGAATTGAGGCCCCTAGTGCTACTGCTCCTAAGCATGTGTAATTCGAAGTTGTGTGATCTGATAAGCCAACTACTGCATCTGGAAATGCGTCCTTCAATATCTGTATGGCCCCAAGGCGAACTAACTCTGGTGGGGTGGGGTAAATATTTGTACAATGAAGGAGGGCAAAGGGAATTTTAGCCTCTCTAAAAATTTCTACTGACGGTCGAATTGTATCTATGGTATTCATTCCAGTGCTCAAAATAATAGGTTTGCCAAAACTTGCAACATGTTTTACCAACGGATAGTTATTGCATTCACCAGAGCCAATCTTGAAAGCTGGGACATCAAATTTTGCTAACCGGTTTGCCGCCGCACGCGAGAAAGGAGTACTGATGAATATTGCACCTCTCTGCTGTACGTGCTTCATTAGAATCAATTCGTCTTTTTCCGAGAGTGCACATCTTTCAATAATTTCATAAATTGAAGTATCTGCATTTGCAGGGATTACGAGTTTTGCTTCCATAGACATTTCATCTTCAACAATGTGCGTCTGGTGCTTCACAATCTCAGCCCCAGAATTAATTGCTTCATCAGCCAAAGCAATAGCAGAATCGATGGAACCTTCGTGATTAATACCTATTTCCGCAATTACAATTGGGGGGTGATTATCGCCAATCATTCGGCCAGCAATTTTGAATTCGTTCATATACTTCCCGATTCGCTTGTTAACAATTTGAAATCAAACATTATAGATTTCTGACTTATAGCCGTGAAGATTTTCCACTTTCGTAAACCAATCAATAGTTTCAGCTAATCCCCGTTTGAAGCCGTCGTGGCCAGTGTATGTGGGCCGCCAGGCAAAGATATCTTTGGCTTTAGTGTTATCGGCCCATAGGCGCTCAACCTCTGAATTTTGTGGGCGCATTCGCACTTCATCCGAAATAATTTCAATTGTTGCATCCATAGTTTCAGCGATTAACCGTACTGTGTCGCCAATCGATACTTCAAAATTACTTCCTAAATTGATAACTTCACCTAACCCTGCTTCGCTGGTGAGTGCGGAAATAAAGCCAGAAACAGTATCTTGGACGTAGCTAAAATCCCGGGTTGGAGTAGTTGCACCAAGTTTGATTGTGTGCGAGCCATTTGCAATTTGGGTAATAATTGTAGGAATTACCGCGCGTGCGGATTGGCGCGGGCCGTATGTGTTGAAGGGGCGAATGGTAACGACCGGCAAATCAAATGATGAATAGAATGAATATGCCAGTTGATCAGCGGCAATTTTGGTTGCTGAATAAGGAGATTGTCCCTGCAATGGATGCTTCTCGGTTATTGGTACAAATTGGGCGGTTCCGTAAACTTCGCTTGTAGATGTATGAATGATTCGTTTGATTCCAAGCTCGCGAGCGGCCTGTAAAACATTCAGCGTGCCTTTTATATTTGTATCAACATATGTATCTGGGGAATGATATGAAAATGGGATTGCTATAAGGGCGGCTAAATGCAAAACCGCGTCACAGCCTTTCATCGCCTCTTTTACGCCATGAGGATCGCGGATGTCTCCTGGGAATACTTCGAACTGCCCTTTGACGTCATCAGCGCATTGATCTAGCCAACCCCAAGAATTGAATGAGTTGTAGTAGACAAAGGCACGGACTTTAAAGCCGCTTCGAACCAAGGCTTCGGTGAGGTGTGAGCCGATAAATCCGTCGGCACCAGTGACGAGAACGGTCGCGCTCTGGGTGACATTACTCAACAGGTGGCCCCCTCCCCTAGTCCGACTATAACAAGCCCTAGGATACCTTCTCTTTACATCATCGAGGCCATTTATCAATTGACGGTCGCTACACCACGGGATTTGAAACCATCCTCCATAATCTAGAGTAACCCTATGCGAATTTTGGTAACTGGCGGGGCTGGCTTCATTGGTTCCCATTTGTGCGAGCGATTAATTAATGACGGACATGTAGTCACGGCTATCGACAATTTTTCAACCGGTAGGGCTTCGAATTTAAACAACCTTAAGAGTGTAGACAATTTCACGCTAGTAGAAGGTTCGATTCTAGACACCGATATTTTAACCCCTTTAATTAAAGATACAGAATATATCTTCCACTTAGCTGCAGCCGTTGGCGTTTTCAATATCGTTAACAATCCGCTAGCAAGTTTATTAACAAATATTCGTGGAACGGAGAATGTACTTGAGGCTGCGCATGCAACTAAGACGCCAGTCTTTCTAACAAGTAGCAGTGAGGTCTACGGAAAAAATATTTCAGACTCGCTTAAAGAAAGTGATGACCGAATTCTTGGAAGCCCGGTGACTTTGCGGTGGTCTTACAGTGAGGCCAAAGCTATTGATGAGTCTCTTGCGTATGCTTACTTTATTGAAAAACAGCTTGAGACGAGAATTGTAAGATTCTTTAACACCGTAGGGCCCCGCCAACTGGGTGCGTATGGAATGGTTGTCCCCCGCTTTATTAAGGCAGCACTCACTAATGAGCAAATTACAATTTATGGGGATGGAAGTCAAACTCGTTGTTTCGCACATGTTTATGATGTAGTTGATGCAGTAATTGCTATTGCTTTTGCCGATAACACGATTGGTAAAGTAATCAACATCGGAAATAACTTTGAGATTTCAATTAACAAACTGGCGAGAAAGATTATTGAGGAAACAGCGTCCCAGAGTGAGATTGTTTATGTCCCATATGCCGAGGCCTACGGTGATGGTTTTGAAGATATGGAACGACGTGTTCCAAATATCGACTTAATTAATCAGTTGGTTGGTTGGAAACCTAAACGTGATCTGTCAACCATGATTGCCGACATTTCGGTAGAGATGAAAAAGGGTTCTTAGAGCGAACTAATGCCAGCCTGGCCTGTAAGCGAGTTTGTGCAGTCGAGAATTTGAACACCTCTATTAATCAATTCCTCTAGATTCATGCCTGGCTGCTTAGTCGCCAAGATTGCAACATCACAATCCCAGTCTAAATCAACTGGATTTGAACCCTCCCAGACTTTTACCAACGGATCATGCCAAGCAATATCCGCGCCTTTTACCTTCAAAAGATCACGCAATTCTGACACTGGTGTCTCTCGGACATCCCCCACTCCTGGCTTGTATGCAACACCAAGAATTAACACTTTTGGATTTTTAATATTCCCATTGACCATGCTCAATGCACGTTCTGCTACATATTTTGGCATGGCATGGTTCACCGAATCTGCCAATTCAACAAAAGTGGCTCTCTCGCCATTTTGACGTGCCCACCATGTTAGGTACAAAGGATCCACGGGAATGCAGTGACCACCAACGCCAACGCCGGGTCTAAATGGCATAAAGCCATATGGCTTGGAAGATGCTGCATCGATGACTTCATGAACATTGATTCCACTAGCCGCACATAGTTGTGCGAATTCATTAACTAGCGCAATGTTTACTAAACGAAAAGTATTTTCCAGAAGTTTGGCGGCTTCTGCTACCTCGGGTGTTGAAACCGAAACAGCTACATCACAAATTGATTCGTAGAAGGCGAGCGCTCGTTTTTGTGACTCTTCATCTATTGCACCTACAAGGCGTGGAGTATTTTTTTGATTCCAAACAGAATCTCCAGGGTTTACGCGCTCAGGTGCACTTGCGAAATAAACCTTGAAGGAGTCTTTTGGTTTAAGTGAATCTACTGCAGGAATAATGATGTCTCGCAAAGTGCCTGGATAGGAAGTTGATTCACTCACAACTAGAGTTTCATTTGAAACGAATGGCGCTATTGCTGTAGCTGCATTTTGCAATAATGAGAGATCGGGCTCCCGCTTTTTATCCAACGGTGTTGGAACGCATATTGTGATGACTGATGCTTTGGCCACGGAAGAGTAATCAGCACTTGCCCTATATGCCCCGCTTGCAAGGGCAGTCTGTAGTTGATTGTCTGAAATATCTTCAACCGGGCTTTTGCCAGAGTTGATCTGCGCGACTTTGGCATCAAAATTATCAATACCCATGACCGTCCAGCCGGCATCAACGGCGGCCATAGCCAAAGGGAGGCCAATATAGCCTTGGCCGATAATGGCTAAAATCCTGCTTTCTTGGACGCCCACGGTTGGAATCCTAACTCGCTTGAGAGGCTTTCGTTGCACGCACTTCCTATAGGAGTCTGATTTCGCTTATTGAGGCATGCATGAGGGAAGATTGGCAAGTGAACCCAAATGGCAAGAGCCCCATCAGGGTCATGCGCATTATTGCCCGCATGAATGTCGGAGGTCCGGCGGTTCAAGTTTCAGGACTGATGCGAGGCTTTAACAGCACTGAGTTTGATCATCGCCTGTACACAGGATTTTGCGCAATAAATGAAGCGGACTACTTGGATTCTGTTGCAACAGACGTGGCGGTTAACCGTATTGAAGGATTAGGTAGGCGCGTAAGTTTACATGGGGATATCAAGGCACTTTTTTCGTTAGTTAAAGCGATTCGTCAGTTTAAACCACACATTATTCATACTCATACTGCAAAGGCTGGTTTTTTGGGACGTATTGCATCGCTCATCTCTCTTCAAAAATCAATCCGAGTGCATACTTTTCATGGTCATTTGCTTAATGGCTACTTTGGATCATTTAAGAGAACGCTTGTAGTAATTGCAGAAAAATCCTTAGCTTTTATTACTCAGCAACTTTTAGCCGTGGGAGATAAGGTGCGAAAAGACTTAATGGAAGCGGGAATTGGATCCAAGGGAAAATTCGGTTTGATGCCACCAGGCTTGGCCATAGGAAAATTGCCACCCAAAAATGATGCCCTAATATTTTTTGGACTTAAGAACGAGCGATTGCAATGTGTGTTCATAGGACGTGTAACACAAATCAAGCGCCCCGATCGCTTTCTTGATGTTGTAAGTGAAATCAAAAAACGAAATATTAATTTAGATTTTTTTATCGCGGGAGATGGTGAATTACTAGAAACATGCCGAGAAAGAATTATTGCTGAAACTCTTCCTGTGAAAGTACTCGGTTGGCAGAGCAATATAGAAAAAGTCTTATCTGCAGCCGATATCGTTGTGCTTACGAGTGATAACGAAGGAACGCCACTGAGCTTAATCCAAGCCGGAATGGCGGGACTTCCTGTAGTTTCAACAAATGTGGGATCTGTACCTGAGGTTGTACTAGACAATGTGACTGGCCTTATTACGAGTTTAGACGTTCAGGAAATTGCTGATGCGCTTGAAAAACTAGCCAGTGATAAGACTCTGCGAGCTCAACTGGGTATTGCGGCGCAAGAGTTTACATTGGCAAATTTTGGTGTCCAACGCTTGGTTCGGGATCATGAATTGCTATACAAAAAGCTCTTGTCTAGTCCAACCAAGTTCTAGCCCATAATTCGAGCATCAGTATTGGCCACAATAGATTGTCTTTATCTTCACCCGCCATGTGGATATCAATAACTTTTCTTACCTCGGTTGAATTAAACCAGCCGCGCTGATTCGCGGTTGTATCGGTGAGTGTGTCAACAACCATCTCTCTCATTCCTGTGCGCAACCACTCTGCTCGTGGGATTCCAAAGCCCATTTTTGGTCTGTCAATTAGCTCTGCAGGAACTAGTGAGCGCGCTACATCTTTAAGAATATGTTTTGTTTCGAGACCTTTAATCTTGTATTTTCGAGGCAGAGACACACCCCATTCGACAACATTCACATCAAGCATGGGTGAGCGAAGTTCTAGGCTGTTTGCCATCGTTGCAATATCAACCTTAACTAACAAGTCCCCTGGCAGATAAGCTGAAAAATCCGAACGAATCATCCGATCTAATGAAGTTAAGTCACCTAGTTCAAACTGATTTACGAATGAGGTTTCGGTCCTATTCGAATAAACAGCCGGATTAAGAAGAGAATTGAGCTCATGCGGTTGGGTCAATGAAAGAATTGAGCTATATCTGGATGCGAGTGAGTTTTTGGGAGAGAGTTGAGAACCTACCCGATTAATTTTTCGAGAATAACCGTGTGACTGTTTACCAGCAAACTTCAAACCCTTGCGAGCTAATCCCAAAAATGGATCGAGTTTTTGCATAACAGGTGTCGCTAAATAGCGGTCGTATCCTCCAAAAACTTCATCGCCACCATCGCCACCTAGTGCCACAATCAAATTTTCACGGGCGAATTTAGCCAACAAATATGTCGGAACAATCGAAGAATCTGCAAAAGGT
>Ga0209550_10000207_pt1 | contig 52168 bp, 43 predicted proteins | sample LauGreSuBDMM15SN_2_FD_187567 | JGI IMG/M metagenome (GOLD analysis project Ga0209550, IMG submission 187567) | Freshwater lake microbial communities from Lake Michigan, USA - Su13.BD.MM15.SN (SPAdes) (version 5) | ecosystem: Environmental > Aquatic > Freshwater > Lake | place: Lake Michigan...
TTGTACCGACAAAAAGAGAGAAATCATTTACATTAAAGATGAAAATACTTGGGAAAAAGATGAATCGCAATGCAAAATGCGACGGATGATTAAAAAGGTGGTTTCCAAGAACCAACGCTTAATACCAAAATTCAAGGAACAAAACCCAGAGTACAACAAATCATCTTCAAAGGTTTCTGATAAATACAATAAACTCATTATAGAATCAATGGGTGGTTCGGGGGATAATGATCTAGAAAAAGAGGATAAGATTATTCGAAATATTGCGAAGAATATAGTGGTGGATAAGTCCTTATAGGGACCGTTTTTTACTACAAAATGTAGGGAAAATCGTGTTTTTTGGCGGAAATTCAGTCCCTTCACCTGTAGTATCGATGAAACATTTTGGGGAAGACTTTTTTGGGAAAATCGATTTTGGATGAAATATTTAAGTAAAATAAATGTAATAGTATTTTAATATAAAAATAATATTATTTTAAATAGTATAAATAAACTATGCCCAAAACGGAAATTGATTATTCAAATACGATTATTTATAAGATAACATGTAAGGACTCACTAGTTACGGACCTATATGTTGGTCATACTACAAATTTTGTTCAAAGAAAACATGGTCATAAACAGGGGTGTAAAAATGAAAAATCAAGTAATTATAATTGCAAATTATACAAAGCAATAAGAGCAAATGGAGGTTGGGATAATTGGGTTATGGAAATAGTCGCATTTTTTAAGTGTAATGACCATTACGAGGCAAGGATAAAAGAACAAGAGTATTTTACTTCATTAAATGCAACCTTAAATAGTTTAGAGCCATTACCTAAACCGAAACCAAAACCTATAGATACGCCAGAACCAGTAAAAACAACATATTTTTGCGAGACATGTAACGCAACCTTACAAAACCAACGCTTATTAGAAGTACATAATCAAACAAAAAAACATTGTAAAAAAGTTATGGGTGTAGACACAATAGACAACGCAAAATTTTATTGTAAATGTTGTGACTTTAAATGCAGCAAACTTTGTGATTGGGAAAGACATATAACGAGACCGAAACATTTGAACAATGTGAATATGATACAAAATGATACATCAAAAACGCCTAAAAACGCCGAAAATATGAATGAATATATATGCGAATGTGGTAATATATACAAGCACCATTCTGGTTTGTGGAGACATAAAAGCAAAGGTACGTGTCTTCATAAAAAATGCGACGTTGTGGAAAAAGAAACAAAACATCATGAACCAACTGATAAAGAACTGATAATGATGCTTATTAAGGAAAACTCTGATTTTAAAAGTATGATGATAAAAATGCTAGAAAACGGCACTCATAGCACAAGTAATACTATTAATACGGTAATAAACTCATCATAGAATCCATGGGTGGGTCTGGTGATAACGATGCGGAAAAAGAGGACAAAATTATTCGAAATATTGCGAAGAATATAGTGGTGGATAAGTCATTATAGTGACGTTTTTACTACAAAATGTAGTAGATTTGTTGTTTTTTTTTGGAAATTTGGTCACTTCGCGTGTAGTATCGATGAATAAATTTGGGGAAGACTTTTTTGGGAAAATCGATTTTGGACATTTTTTTTGTCCAATTTTCAAAACCCAAAATACTTTATGCCAAAAATTTTTCTGAGACCATATTTGAATTTTATGGTCTGGTCGCTGAAAATATTTTTTTCATTTTGTGACGATAAATTTTTCTTTTTTTGGGGTAAATATTTAGGAAACTTTTCTACTATCATATTAAGGATAGTAATGGATAGTGAAAAGTTGCTAAAAGTTGCCCATAAATTTTGTTGTGATATTTGTGACTATAATACGTGTAAAAAAAGTAGCTTTCAAAAACATAATCAATCTGATAAACACAAAAAACGTATGAATGATAGTAAAATGGTAGAAAATGATAGTGAATTAGTTGCAAAAGTTGCTAATTATGTATGTGGGTGTGGAAAAATATATAAATATGACAGTGGTTATTATAGACATAAAAAAATATGTAAAGTAGAAGAAAAATGTAGTAGTTTAGTAGTGAAACAAGATACTAATGACAAGGATCAGCTTATTTTGATGTTAATTAAACAAAATTCAGCTCTCATAAAAGAAACAACTGATTTTAAAAGTATGATGGTAGAACAGCAAAATATGATGATGGAAGTAATTAAAAACGGAACGCACAATACAAGTAATAATATCAATACGGTAACAAACTCTCACAACAAGGCGTTCAATCTAAACCTTTTCTTAAATGAGACCTGCAAAGATGCCATGAATATAAATGATTTTGTAGAATCTATCAAGTTGCAAGTGAGCGACCTGGAAAATGTGGGGGAAGTTGGGTTTGTAGAAGGCATTTCGAATATTATTGTGAAGAACCTGAATGCACTCGATATTACCAAACGTCCTATTCATTGTACCGACAAAAAGAGAGAAATCATTTACATTAAAGATGAAAATACTTGGGAAAAGGATGAATCACAATGCAAAATGCGCAAAATGATTAAAAAGGTCGTATCAAAGAACCAACGCTTAATACCCAAATTTAAAGAACAAAATCCAGAGTATAACAAATCATATTCGAAGGTTTCTGATAAATACAATAAACTCATTATAGAATCCATGGGTGGGTCTGGTGATAATGATCTAGAAAAAGAGGACAAAATTATTCGCAATATTGTGAAGAATGTTGTAGTAGATAAATCCGCGTAGAACTATTAGAATCATGTATTACATTATTGGCGGTATTTACATTGGCGCATTAGCCGCAAAAGGTCCATCGTCCACAAACTCCCCGGTTAAGCTATATCTTTTCGGATAATTTGGCATGTATTGTACACCATATGGTTTATATCTAGTGTTAAACAATTTTTCTTCTTCCTTAAAATCATCTAACCAAACATTCACACCAAAACTAGGCATCGCGGGTTTAGAATGCATATTCTTTGTTATTACGGTTTCATGAGTGCCATAACCACTTGTTAAAGATGAATATTGAGGAGTTACACCCAAGGTAAGTTTTCCCGCATCATCATTTCCAGGAACATTTTCATTTGATTTTGGTAAAGATGGATTCTGTGGCTGACAGCCAGGACAGTCTATATCGGTAAAACATTGCTGACCAGTTATCGCACATCTGGCGGTAGGTCCACAAAAATTTTTGCAACTAAAGGTGGTTGTTAAAGGTAAATTCACCGTGTGACTCGTAGAGCCGCTAGTGTCTTCCGAAATAGGCCCAGATGTGAAACATTCTATGATATATTTATTGGTCACCAAGTAATCGATCAAATGAAATATTGCCACAAACAATATAAAACTAATCAGCAACAAATATATTATATTATATTGTTTTGAAGATAACCCCATATAATATAGTACAACATAAAATAAAAAAATAAAATATATTTCAAAGGTGTAAATATTCGATTTAGTAAATACTTATACAATCAAAATAAATTTTATATCATTTAAATATAAGAAATGTCTGAATCAAGTGATACTTCAACGATCGATGAAAAAAAGCAAGATTCAAATTCCACAAATAATGGTAGTTATTATTCTAATATTGGAGGTTTTGTAAGGAATATATTTATTTTATTTATTATGTTTATCATTTATTTCTCGTGCAGTGGTTTAATCTTATATGGTTGTAAATTAGCACAATCGAATATATTACCTACCAATATTCATTGTTCTCCTTATACAGATACGAAACCAAATATTCAACCAATCGAAACAAATATTTTTACCACCATGTTTACCAAACCTCAAATGTCAATGAAACTGAAATTCCCCCACAACGAATATAACGCTTCAAACAAAATTCTAGATATGTTTTATGAATATAAAAACGAAGCAGGTTCAAACTTTTTAGCGAATTATTTTATTTCAATTACAGAGTCCATCATCCAATTTAATTATATTTCATTTACCACGATTTTAAATATGTTGAATAGTTTGCCAGAAGTTTTGTTGGTTATATTCGGCCCCGCTATATTATTTTTCGTATCTACGATTATCTTCATGGTGGACCATATTTATTTAGCTTGTTTATGGTTTGCACACATGGGATGGTTCTTTAAGACCAATGCGAATGATTCTGGCACCGGAAAACCACAATGGGAAGATGTTACTTTGGTGTCACCTTTTAATTATGCATGTGCAATAGGTTTGCTGATTCTATTTATAATAGTATTATTTTTCTCAATACCATTGCTTTCCGTATTATCCATATTATCAATTCTCTATTGTTTATGTTCATCTATTTCTTATGAGGCAGATTTAAATGGTAATAATATTACTTCTGCCGCTATAATACAAGACGTATTTAAATATTATAAAATACCTATTCTTAGTATTTTTAATTTTTTGGTCATTTTGAGTGCATTTCTTAAATTAGGTACAATTCCAGGGGTATTTTCAATGATAACACTTGCACTTATATATTTTGGTATAATAACCATTGACATATTTAAACCTATAAATAAGGAACATTTATCAAATATGGTTAGTTATAATCAAGCCAAGAAAACATGCAGTTATAACGAAACGGTAAAGAACAAACACGGAGCATTATATAATATGTTATTTGGAAAACAATCTGGCGGCGGCAATATTACAAAAGAATTGAAACATATTGGTAAACATTTGCAACGCAAGTAAGTAATCATATATCGCCTAAGAAATAACTGCCTAAGAAATAACTGCCTAAGAAATATATGCCTAAGAAATATAACTTAAATATTATTATTATATCTATTAAATATAATAATGGGAAAGAATAAACAGAAGCTCAAGCATATACCCTTTGTAAGTATATGCACACCAACCTTTAACCGAAGACCTTTTATTCCAATGATGCTCAAATGTTTTGAACACCAAACTTATCCCAAGAATAAAATCGAATGGCTTATCGTAGACGATGGAACGGACAAAATAGAAGACTTGGTATCCCATATCCCACAAATAAAATATTTTAAATTCGATGAGAAAATGACTTTAGGTAAAAAAAGAAACTTTTTAAATGATAAATCGAAGGGTGAAATCATTGTTTATATGGATGATGACGATTATTATCCGCCCGAAAGAATTAGTCATGCAGTAGAAAGATTAAAATCTTCACCAAAAGCATTATGTGCAGGTTCAAGTGAAATGTTCATTTATTTTAAGGATGACATAAACAAAATGTTTAAATTCGGCCCTTACGGTCCAAATCATGCGACCGCTGGAACATTTGCATTTAAAAGAGAATTATTAAGTAAAACGAGATATGATGAGACGTCTTGTATCGCCGAAGAGAAACATTTTTTAAAGGAGTATACCATACCGTTTGTTCAATTGGATCCATTAAAAGCTATATTAGTATTTTCGCATAATCATAATTCAGTGAATAAAAAGGACTTGTTAGCACAAGGACAAACTAGGTTTATAAATATATCTTCGGTAACTCCTGCTGATATGATAAAAGAACCGGATATACTAAAATTTTTCATGGAAGATATAGATAGTTTATTAGAATCTTATGAACCAGGTAAACCAGAGCACAAACCAGACGTGATAAAACAAATTAAAGAACGAAAAGAAGAAAGAGAAAAAATGGTCACACAGCAAATGGAAGAATATAAGAAATACCAAGAGACTATGCATAAATTACAACCGTTAACGAATCTCCAAAATAACAATGAGCAGACAATTATTATACAACAGTTGTCAATAGAAAACCAATTTTTGAAAGATAAGGTTCAGTATTTGGAAGATAAAATAAAAAAATTAATTCAAGAAAAAATCAAGGAGAAAATGCAGGAAAAAAAGGAAATACCAACGACTCCTGAAGAGAAACCAGAACAGCAAGAACCAACGACTCCTGAAGAGAAACCAGAACAGCAAGAACCAACGACTCCTGAAGAGAAACCAGAACAGCAACAAAAGCAATAAAATCAAGATAATTTGTAAAATGCGCGGCGCACCCACAGTAAATTATATTTTTTGTAAAAGAAATATTATTTACATAATATACATAAAAACATCATACTACATTTACTTATGAAGTTTTTATCAATAGTTATATTATTTTATTTACATGTATTTGTAACGAGTAATAAAATAAATAACAATAAAATAAATTATAACCATTTGTCCACCAATCATTTTATTGCGAAACCAAATACATTACATATACAACAAAAAAATATATTTAGCAAAGGATATTATAGTAATATAAAATTTAGTGGTAATGATGAAAGATATCCGGAAAACGAAGTGGTAGAATTAAGCAAAGTGTATGAGAATATCCAAAACAAAAAATATCTAGATTTTCTACAAGATAACGACATATCTATAAATAACAAATTAGAAATGTTAAGAGATGACTCCATAAAACCCCCTAATTTACTTGCAGGTGGATTGATGAAAGATTTTGAGTTTGACATTGAAACATAACATAATACACCCTATCATTTATTCGTCTTCAAAACAATCCTCACCAACATCTTCATATTCTTCCTCTATTTCCTTATCAGCGGTCCCCGATGCATTTTCTGTAATATACTTTTCAATATATCTATACATTCGATTAATATCTAATTTATAAATTTCGTAATTTTCAAGTAAATTAATAATTTCAGCATCACTTTTATTATTTTTGAGATGAACAAAAAAACCAAACAAATCCTTTTTATCCATTCCTAGTTTCTGACATAGCTTTTGTATAAAAAGTGAATTATTATATTCGGTCGAATATTTGGTTAATACCTTCGTAAATCTAATTTCGTCCAAATTACATTGTTTACCCTTAAGACCTTTGTTATTTTTTGAAAACTCGTGATACATTTTGTTATTTTTAAATGTTTTAATCAATGAGCTCATTTCGTTAAATTGCCAGATTTGTTTCTGAAATGTAATTCTATCAATATAATCCGCAAAACATATATTATTGAGTTGATGAATATAAAATGGTATAGACTGTTTTTTATCGATTTTGTCAATAATATCAATAATATTTTCATGCCATAATAGGCCAACACTCGTTCTATCAGTTTCGTTCATAATATTATTATGCTCGCTCAAATGATAACTATTATTAATTAGCTTATGAGTTATTTTTTTCGTATCATCACTGTAAGATTTAATCTGTAGTATATTTTCAATAATATTCTTTGTAAATAGTTCTGGTTTGTTTTTATTCAATGTATAAATATTATTTAACTTTCTTAAATCACCTTGAACGTAATGACTAATTTTCATTCGAATTTCTTCACTTACATTTGGCATTAATGAATTGACAATACGGGTTATTTGTAATGAATTAGGTGTTTTTAATTCTATAGTATTGCAAACTTTCATCAATTCTTTAATTTTTTTATCAACTTTGTAATTACCGATACATATGATAGGGTTTACGGTAACTTCTTCTAGTTTTTGTTTTTTGGTCTTTTTAGGTCTTATTAGTTTAATCAACGTATTTATACCACCTTTATCACCATTGTTCATTCCATCAATTTCATCCATAATAATAGCGATTTTACGTACTTTTTTATTAAATAAACTCATAATATTTTTATCTGACATGTTGTGTCGGGTTATATCTTCAATGACAGAAGTATTCCGTATATCACCGGCATCATATTTAACAATGTCATAGTCCAGTTCTTTTAAAATATTTGCGATAAAGGTCGTCTTCCCTGTTCCTGGATCGCCGTATATATATATACCTTTTTTAAAAAGTATGTTGTTTTTATTAATTTCAAATTCATGTAATATATTTTTTATATTTGCGACTATATCATTTCTATTGAGAATATCATTCATATTTAATTTTTCCATCTTATATATTTAACAACATTCTTTTTATGTAGATTTTTACCTAATCCATGTTCTTGTAAAAAATCATGAATAACATTGCTACAATTATTAGAGTCATTTTCTATACAAAATTGAATGATAAAATATAGGTAATTTTTGAACATCATATTTTTATATTTATATTTTGTAATTTCATACCATTTTTTATAATTCTCTCTAAGAATCATAATGAATACGAAATCATTATCACGGCGAATGGTATCTCTTATATAATTTTCATAGTTTGAAATACAGGGTGCTAATAATGAATGGTATAAAACATAATTCTCTCTATTGGTGAAAACAAATGCCACCTTTGGAACAAACTCTTTTATTATATGTATTATTTCCAGAGGTAAATGATTCATTTTGTTTATCATGGTATCATGGTTTATAGGTGTATCATTATTGTTTCTATTTGCCATTATAAATATATCTATATATTATATTTATAATTTTACACTCTTTTACACCCACCTTTTTACACGTGACGTTTTACGCTTTACTCATTCTATTACTTATGAAGTCGATTGACATGGATTACTCACTCCATATGTAATACCATCCCAACTTACCCCACAGTTGGTAGCCCAGGTATATTTATTACATGCACCTTGAGTTCCTGTATAATCAGATGTGCTGAAATCCATTTGTAAATGTTTATCGTTTCCAGATGGAGAACATGTTCCTAAATCATGTACATTTACACAATTGCCAGACCCGTCAACTGACCAATAATCCGGACATTGAGGCACCATAGGGGGCCATGTTTGCGAAGAAGAAGCATTTGATAATGCCATACCTATAATTACTAAAGTAATAATTAATATTATGATAGCAGAATAAAGGACTATTTTTTGAAAAGTTGCCATATATAAAATATATATATAAAATATAAAATATAAAATATATAAAACGTAATTTTTTCTATTTGACTAATATAAATGAGCAAAGTTAATAATGGACGAGTAGATATAAAAACACCTAATACTTCAATGTTATTTCAAATGTACGATAAAATACCTGCGAATCAATGCGCAACATTTAGGAATCCTACGGAAGGCTTATGGGATTCGACCCCTTTATCGGTCGCCTTTTTCTCTCAAGAAAATATTCAGCTCATACAAAATGGTATTCGAGCAGGGGTTTACAAAAAATCAAATGGACAATATGTTATAGGACCGCAAGATTGCGATTCTTTAAAAATAATAATGAGAAGTGTGTTTTTGCAATATGCAGCAAACCAACCAGGTAAGTACCAAGAACAAATTATACAATTAAATAAGATTGTATTAGATTATTGTATTCAGCAAGTTTATAGTGAGGCTCAAGGATATATGAAATATGTGAGTGACGTTAGTACCCTGGTTGTTCCAATTGCTCACCCAGTAATGGCCAACGATAACGATAGACAGTTAGAATTGAAACCTTGGTTCTAAACAAATAGTGCGTTAATAAATATATTTACTAATACCTATAAATATTAGTAACTATGGACGACAAAATTATTTTAATATGCGCGACAGGACGGTCTGGTTCTACGACTTTACAAAGAATACTAAATACCATACCGAATAGCAATTTTTGTGGAGAGAACTATGGCGCTATAAATAGTCTGTTGGAATTTTATAGAAGAATCAAATATGCTTCAACGAATTATATTCCAGGATTCTTACAGCCCACTTCATACGAAGAGTTGATTGAAAAAAATGTCAAGCCTGCTTGGTATAATTCTTACCATTATCAACAAATCGTGCAACTAATAAAAATCACAATTATAAACATGTTTAAAAATAAAGAGACCACCAATATTTGGGGATGTAAAGAGATTAGATATGATTCGGGAAATATTACTTATATTAAAGATTTTAAAGAGTTATTCCCTCAAACCAAAGTCATCATACAAATTAGAGAGAATATTCAAGCGCAAAGCCAGAGTAGTTGGTTTAAAAAAGATAAAAATGCAATCCCCTTTTTAAAGAAAACCAGCAACGAACTCATTGAATTTTATAGTCAAAATAAAGAATGGTGTTATTTAACCAGTTTTGAGAAAATGTTTCAAATAAATAATTTGAAAAACCTGTTTCAATTTATAGGTTGTGGAGAGAACTTTAAAGAAAGCGAAATAAAGGAAATTTTACAAAAAAATTTAAAAGATTAGAAAGTTATGCATTAATGATAATAGGAGTTCCAGTGGTGGTTTTATAATATATAAAATAAAATCCCCCAGCACTAAAATCATTGGTTTTTGTATACCAATTTTCCACAAAATTAGCTAAATCAATACTAACGCTAGTAATGTTTTCTAAATATAATGATTGAATACATTTCGTGCCTAAAATATTTTGAATAATGCTATAACAATCTATATTTTTTTGGATATCATACGTAGAGGTTACATCTGTAAAATATCCGAACAATGTTTTTTCGCCAAGGGCTACATTAGAATATCTACAATCGTTTACTAATATAAATAAACACCTTTTCTCCGGATTTTCACACATTACGTTTTTTAAATCAATTATATAGCCAGGAACATTTAACCAGCCACCATCTCCAATGACACATACTAAGTCATCATACAAATTTGTTCTCATTCGACCCGCACATGTAGCCAAACTGCAGCCAATAGGACTAAATTCCCCAAAATTAAGGTTATAATTTTGTTTATCATGTATAACGAGTGAGTCAAAAATAAATGAACACGCTCCTACATCACTTGAATATAATGTATTATCACTGATTAAATAAATTTTATCGGCGTTGCTTTCTATATTATATGTTTGTAATGAGTATATTTTGTCTATTATTTGCGCGATTATAGAAGCAGTTGTTAATATATCATTTCCGTCGTTTGTTTGTGTAATATAATTTGTCAACACTGTTCCAAAATACGTGTTTTGTGCGGTCTTCGTATTTGTCCACGTTGTGTTTATTATAGGTAAACTGATTTTTGAAGTAATAAAATTTATCAAGGTATAAACAAATATGTTAGGATCAGTTGTTATCGTATTTGTATTGTTGGAAGAAGATGGTTTATATGGCATGTCTTGGTCTAAACAATAAAAAATTTTGGCGTTTGCAGACATCAAATTATATACGTCTGAGTACACAATAAGAGTATAATTTATGTCATTTGCTATATCAATGACAATAGACGCACTATTATAATTGTCGTTTACAATAGCATTACCCATAGGTCCTTCAATACCTACATTGGTATATAAGGTTGAATCCACATATGTTTTGGAAACATAGGTTAAGTGTAAATATATATTGGTATATATTTTAGTCAAGTCTGCTAATATTTTAATATTATTGATATCGACTCTCTCGCCAACCCTCAATATTATCAATGTTGAAGAGTTTATGTATGAAAAAATGTTATTTAACATAGTTATAATTGATTGACTATCGATATTTTTTACATAATTTTCTACATTATTTGTGTAACTATACGTTTGAAGCCAAATACCATTATTTATAAATACTGCTACGGGTCCTTGTCCAGGAAATTCGCTAGTACCATTTTTTGCTATGCTAAATGCGTCATCCAATAACCCTTCTGGATTAATAGTATTACTATTTATATAAATAACTTTTTTTGTTATACAACTCATGATTTGTTGATCTATGTATTGAAAGTTATTGGTAGGTACCCCGAAAAAAATTATACATGGTTTCGTTTCATTGAATAATGAACCTATCGCAGTTGTTGCCATTGCCGTACCAGGACCCGCTGTACAAAAATGTATTCCAACGGTCCCATTTATTTCTGCTTCATAGGCTGCCATATAAACTCCAGCGGATTCGTTTGAAGCATGTATATAATTCAGGTCGCCTGAATTCACTGCATTTTGAATAATATCATTTGCATAATATGTCGCGGCACCGGTGACACCATAAATATTACTTCCTTTACCATTTTTTTCAATAATTTTATCAATAATCAATTGTGCAATTACTTTATCTGAAGTATATGTTATTGCGGGAGGGGCTTCATACGAAGCAGTAGTTTCGATAGGTGAAAGTACTTTATTATTTCGATGAAACATGTCGATTCGTTTAGATTGAGTATTTGGTTTTGGTTGAAATCTTCTAATATTTTTCCACATTATACATAATAGCAATAAAAAATTATCAGATGTAATGATAATTTTTTATCAAATTATAACATTTTACCAAAATTATAAATTGATATTTTCAACTTGTAAAATACGTATTGCTCTAAAATACATTTTATTATTTTTTAACGATTTTTTTAACTACACCGCCGCCCTTCGATACAACCTTCTTCTTATTTGCCTTGGCATCGTCTTCGCCATTCATGAGTCTAGTTCGTAAATCTTTATATTCGACATATTGTTCTTTCAGAACATCCAATTCGGATTTCCACATTTTATGAACAGTCGTATTTTTAATTATATTTAATTCCGTTTCTTTACTCGATTTGTCCTTTAATAATTTATCCACATTTTCTTCCGTAACTGAATCCATCGGCATTTTGATTAAATATTTATATTCATCATCATCGATTTTAGCGTACCCCTTTTCTGCTAACATTATAACTACTTGTTCCTTCTTTTTCTTTCGCAAATCAATCGTTCCATCTAAATTTTCCTGAATATATTTTGCTTTGTTGGATAATAAGACCAGGTCTTTTTCTAATGCATCAATCAAGTATGCTTTTCTGGTTTCGTATAATTTCAAACGCACTTCATAATAGGCATCGATTATTTCCGATACCTTCTCGTATTTATGAAGGGTATCACTCGCATCGAATAAATGCATATTCGTCGTCGTATTTGTAGTATATAATTTCAACAATTTTTCGACCCCATTGCAACCGTAATCGGCGCTTTTGGAAGCCTCTAGTTCTTCTAATTTGCCCTTCATAAATGTAATGGTAAAATCAACATTGGTATCTTTACTCATATCATCATAATCTTTGATAATCGCGGCTATTTTTTTACCTTCTTTATCAACACCTGGATCAATGAGCGACTCCAATAGTTCTTTGAAATCTTCGGTCCAATAACCCACTGGTAACTCAGTGACCTTAATTTTATCTACGCCCACTGTTTCATATAGTCCTTTGATTAAGAATTTTTCGTCGCTAATTTTTGATATGTGACCTTTGAATCCTTCGTAATAAGGAATAAATTCAATATCGTCTTCAATGAATAGCAATTTGTTTTGTAAATATTCGATAATTTGTAACGGATTATAACACATAATATCCGTGCTGAAACCAGTACCAATTCCCTTGGACCCATTCACTAATACCATAGGGATTATAGGCGCATAATAAATCGGCTCTACGGACAAACCATCGTCATTCAAATATTCCAACACATTATCATCCGCCGCTGGGAAAATACTGCGCGTGATTTTATTTAATTGGGTAAATATATATCTTTCGGATGCACTGTCTTTGCCACCCTGTAATCGAGTGCCGAATTGACCATTAGGCATAAACAAGTTAATATTATTCGAGCCGACGAAATTTTGAGCCATTCCAACAATTGCGGCATTCAAACTTGCTTCGCCATGGTGATAACCAGAATGCTCGGAAACATACCCTGAAAACTGTGCGACTTTAATTTCGCTCGTTAAATTCTTTTTGAATGCTGAAAACAATATTTTACGCAAAGATATTTTAAGACCGTCCATCAAGTTAGGAATGCTTCGGTCACAATCATATTTCGAAAAGTGTATTAATTCTCTATCAATGAATTCTTCGTAGGTGACATTCGATTTGGCGGTATCTAGATATGCATCTCTGTCGTATAATTTCAGCCAGTCTTTACGGTCATCCGCGCGTTTTTTATTAAATACCATATCAATCGCATCGTCAGATTTTTCGGAATGTTGGAAACCCACCATTTTCTTCTTCTCAAAATATTCGCGAAATTCCTTACCTGTACTGGTACCTAAACCTTTATAATATTTGATTTTCCACCCTTTGCTGTCATTTTCCGCCTTCCACTCGTTATATTCGCCGTCATTATAGAAATTCAATTCTACATCTCCCTTTTTCGCCTTCAATATAGGAGTATTCATGAAACCAATAAATCCAGGAATATTGGCGAGGGTAGGCCATTCCGATTGGAATAAATTAATACCTAATCCCTTTATATGGCTACCATCTAAATCTTGGTCCGTCATAAATAACACCTTTCCGTAGCGCAAATTGTTATATACATCTTCGATAGTGTTGTATTTTTTCCCAGTTTCCAAACCTAATATTTTCTTGATTTCCGCAATTTCTTTATTTTCGGAAATCTTCTTCACTGGTTCTCCCCTTACATTTAATATCTTACCCTTCATAGGATAAACGCCGATGATGTTGCGGTCTTCGGATGATAAGCCAGAAATAATACCTGCTTTGGCTGAATCGCCTTCACAAAATATGATAATACAATCCTTGGATTTTTCAGTTCCTGCCCAGTTGGCATCGGTTAATTTGGGTATGCCGCGGACTGTTTTGCTTTTCACGCCGTCCGTTTTCTTGGCGGCTTTGTTTTCCTTGACTTCGGTCAATTGCAATGCAGCATCCATCACGCCCATTTTAGCAATCTTTTCGATGAATTTATCACTGACGTCACATTTGGAGCCAAATTTAGACGAAGGGGTATTCATATAATCCTTGGTTTGACTATCAAACGCAGGGTTTTCAATATCACAACGTAAGAATAATATGAGCTGTTCTTTAATCGTGTTTGGGTTTACCTTGACCTTCTTTTTCTTCTCAATAAATTCGCCTAATTTTCTGGTGATTTGGTTCAAAATATATTCAACGTGTTTTCCACCTTTGGCAGTATGAATGCCGTTTACAAAAGATACTTGGGCAAATTCATTGGTAGGAGTTAATGCAACACCATATTCCCAACGTTGTCCATTTTCTTCGTATACTCGAGGCGTTTCACTTTTGTCGCCAATATACATATTCATATATTGCTCAAAATTTTTAACAGGAACGAGCTCGCCATTATATTTTACTTTAATGGTCTTGTCGGTAACCGCCGCAATGTCGTAGGTCCTTTTTTTCAGTAGAGCAATAATATCCGGGGTCAGACCATGAATACCTAGGCGTTTATAGTCTGGTTTGAAAGTGATTTTTGTATATGGTTTGTTTTTACATTTCGTAATAGAAGGCTTGCAAATTTCGTCCAAGTTGTTTTTGAATTCTTGTTTATATTTTAATCCCCTAATATGGTCAACCGTTTCAACTGAACCATAGGTGGACCATATTAGCACTAATTTAAATCCAAAACCGTTTTTACCGCCGACAATTTTCTTTTCGGTTTTATCGTAATTGGTAGAGGTTCTTAGATGTCCAAATATCATTTCAGGAATCCACATTTTATGTTCCGGATGTTCTGCGACATCAATGCCGTTTCCATCATTCAGCATGGTAATTGTACCATCGTCATCAATGGTTATTTCAATATTGGATACAGGTATACAATTTTGTTGTCCGTTAGAAATGGCTTGTTGCATGCGAATCACGTGGTCGCGACAATTTACAATACCTTCATCGAAGAGTTTAAATAGGCCAGGAATATATTTAATGTTTTTTTCAACAATTTTATTTGAAATAGTATCAAGAATCCATAAATCAGTATCCACTTCTTCTACAGAGCCGATATATGTGTCTGGATTGGATAAAATATGTTCAATGTCGGTTTTTTTTTGATATTTATTCGCGAGATTAACGTCTGTAGAGGTCATTATAGTTTATTGTGTGTTCTTTGTTTTAAACCGTAATTTTTATTCAATTTTATTCTTTTCCTCTATTCTTTTATTTTTATTCTTCTAAGCTGGCAAAATATTCAATGGTTTTTACGATTCCAGCCTCCAAGTCGTAGGTTGGTTCCCAGTGAAGTATTTCTCTCGCTCGAGTGATATCTGGTCTTCTATTGGTAGGGTCATCGCTCGGTAGCGGTTGATAAACAATAGAAGATTTGGAATTGGTTAAGCGAATAATAATGTTGGCCAAATCGGCGACACTGATTTCGTAAGGGTTTCCAATATTCATAGGTTGAGTATAGGATGAATTCATTAATTTAATGATACCATTTAGCAGGTCTTCTATATAACAAAAACTGCGCGTTTGGTCACCCTTTCCATAGAGTGTAATATCTTTATTGTGAATCGCTTGGTTTATAAAATTGGATACCACTCTTCCATCGTGTTTATCCATTCGAGGGCCATAGGTGTTAAATATGCGAACAATCCGAATATCCACGTTATGTTGATTGTGATAATCCATCATTAACGTTTCTGCGACTCTTTTTCCTTCGTCATAACAACTACGTATTCCAACGGTATTTACATTCCCTCGATAATTTTCATGTTGCGGCGATATTTCAGGCTCTCCATATACTTCAGAAGTAGAAGATTGCAGGATGGTTGCATTATGTTTTTTTGCTAATTCAAGTAGGTTTAATACTCCTTGAAAATTGACTCGTAGAGTGTAAATAGGGTCTTGTTGATATTTAGGCGGCGATGCAGGGCATGCTAAATTATATATTTGGTCAATTTTGAATGGCATATACAAAGGTGTTATAATATCATGGTTCATAAACTTGAATTTTGGATGATTGAATAAATGTTTTATATTTTGTATAGAACCAGTGTATAAATTATCGAGACAAAGAACGTGATGTCCATCCTTTAGCAAACGTTCGCATAAATTGGAACCGATAAATCCGGCTCCTCCGGTTACCAGAATTGTTTTCATTATATATTTACAATATATATTTACAATATATTACAAAAATAAACACAATTGGACGTTTCTAAGAAACAAAAAATAAACTATTATTGTATATATGTATTCACAAAGACAATTTACACCAGGTAAAAAAGCGAATAATTCAAAAATGATAAATTATGTAGCTGTTTATAACTCATTATTTCCCAATTCTCAACAATTGACCTGTTCTGCATGTGTAGCTGATAAATATGACAAGTTTACTATTGGTTCAGATTCTCCATCTATTAAGGTTTCAAATTCAATGCGAATAGCACAAATTATTAAATATTCAAAAGGTGGAAATACGCAATATGGTAATTTTTATTTAGACCAACCTTTACATGTGAATTATTTAGGTAGAATGGAAGGTATGCCTGGTGGAAGCGGAAGTCCACCTATCAATAAATTTTAATTGCGTCTAAATACCAGCGCCTGTGTAAATAATCATTTATTTAGTAAAATAATTATTTTCTCAATTTATCTTATAATGACATTCGAACATACTATCGGAACACGTGCTCAAGTTTGGCACGGAACAGCTAAAAAAACCGCAGGTGGACTTACCAAATCTCATTTGATGATGAACAAGCATGGACGTATTGTTTCTAGAAAACAACACAAAAGAGGTAAAAGTGCCATTAAAAAATTGTTTAAATTAGGTTTTAAACCAAAGAAGGGAACCTTCAAATTATTTAAAAGAGGTCATGGTTCTAGAAAGATGAGAGGTGGTATGGTTTTAGGAGGACCTTTAGCACCACAATCATACAATGGTGAAGGAGTCGGAACATCAGGTGTAAATCTTCAATTTGTAGCTGGAAATGCAGCATAAAACCCCAACCCATCATATCGAAATCATGTCGAAATCATATCGAAATCATGTCGAAATAATACTGTATAAAATTTACACATTATTATTTACTGCGCCCATTCGGTTTCTATAAATTTTTCATAAACAATATGGTCAGCGATTTTAAAATATAAATATTTTTCAAAATATCTTTTACTGACAATAAAATTCAATGAGTTTAAATTACAAAACTTGTAATAATAATTATACGCATCATCAAAGGATATAAGAGCCAGTTTATGTTCAAATTTAATTTGCTCTTTAATATATTCAAACGACGAATTTATATCATTCATTTTATTCCATAGATTACAACAAACATTTATAACGAATTTATCTTCTATAATTTCAACCATAGGAAAGAAATGTTTTAAAATCTTCAATATATTTTCTTCGGAAATATGACCATTTGACATGAGTTGTGATGGATGTTGTTTTGACCAATATTTAAAGAGCGAACACAACTCGTCTATTTCTATTTCATTATCAAACAATAAAGGATGAATATTATTTACAACAGCATTTGTATACGTATCATTCTCTGAAATTTGAATGGTAATTGTATTTTCCCAAAATTTAATAAAATCACTGTGAACCGGTAAATATTTGCTTGTTATACCCATAAAACTATCATCATCGTTATCATAAATATATTTTTCTTTAAGAATATTCTTTAATGTATTTGAGTATATAACATTTGGTAAGTTACAACTAGATAAAAATTGTTTCCAAACAAAATGTAAATTTTTCCATTCCATTTTACACTCACTGTTCGATTCAATAATGTATTTATTGCAAAAATCAACGACTATATTATTCGGGTTTGTGTTTTTCAAATAATAAACATAAGAAGTCAAATCTTCATCCGATTTATTTTCTATAAACTGGTCAGCCGTTTCATATCGTTTTGAATAATGTGCAGCAACGCATAACAAGTCCAGACCAATTTTTTTGAGTAATTCCCTCCATACGTCAATTGAAAAATTTTCATTGATTTTTATAAGTCTACAGTTTTCGTATGAATGATTTTCGTGATATTTGGTCATAAAATTATTCGTTGTATTATTGAACCCAATAGAAGATAATGCAACATTGTCTAATTCATTTACTATTTGTTTCATTTTTGGGCTCACTAGAATTATATTATTTGAATGTTTTTTAAGAATATTATCACCAATAATAGTAAGAAAATATTTTGCCGTATTTTTAGAATGAAAAATAGCCGGATACAAAACATTTAAAACATTTTGGATGGTGTCTGTTTCTGGTATGGAATTGAAAAGACTTCTATCCTTAATTTGTTTAATAATATTTATTTTTGTTTTATATTTCCATTGCAAAAGAATACGGTCATTTGATATAGTAGAAAGTAATTTATGAATCACATCATCCTCTTTAACGATTAAATATTTTTCGCCGTCATATTCATAAAAAAAATTATTATTCGGCAAATAAAAATATTTGTTTTTACTCAAAAAAACTTGTATAAAAATTTGTTGTTCGTTGGTTAAATAATTATTGCGATTTACACGTTTTTCATGATTTTTCATTTCATTATCAAGTGTATTGGGTAAATAATTTACAATGTGATTGTATATTCGGTTTGTCATATATTCATCATCCTTGTATTTCTCTATTAATGTTTTTATAGTTTCTGTACATTTACCTTCCACTGATATTAATGTTGTTTCTTCTGTCATTCTATGTTGTTTATCATATCGTTTTTAAATAGTTTTTTAAAGTTTTTATATTTGTAAAATTATACTAGTAATATAGTATTATATCAGTGTATTACATAGAGTATGACGACCACTACCAAATTACTTAGCTTACGATATTTACCAAAAAGACTCACTAGAAAAGATAGAAAAAAACAAGCCAATATGATTAAGAAATCTAGAAGATTATACAAAAGGGGTTCTTTCTATACCAGAAAGCGTGTTTCGTCTTTTACTTCAAAAAAATCGCCTTTCATCGTTAAAGCGAGTAAATTATATAAAGTGGATAAAATTGGTGCAACAAATGAATTGGCCAAGGCGACCGGGTGTTCCAAGACCGCTTTAGCAAAAATTGTACGTAAAGGAGAAGGAGCCTATTATTCTTCGGGTTCACGTCCGAACCAAACTGCTCAATCGTGGGGTAATGCTCGTTTAGCAAGTGCAATAACTGCTGGAAAAGCGGCCGCCGTGGATTATAATATTTTAGAGAAAGGTTGTAAACCACATTCAAAAGCACTGACTTTGGCAAAAAGAGCTCGAAGAAGGTACGGACATGGAACCCGAAGAGTTCCGAAAGTGAAACCATAATACAGACACTGTATAAACGGCGGAAAATGGCTCGTTATATTTTATGTCATATGAAAGTAATGCGTTAAATATTTAATTTCATAAAGGTTTAAAGATTATTAAATTAAATTAGTTATAATGTCCGCATTTTCAAATAAAACCCAAACATTGCCTCAAACAGAAGGAAATGTGTTAACTATTAAGACTGTACAAATCGCGCCATTTAGAACGTTGATGACTGCTCTAAAAGATATTCTTTTAGAAACAAACATTACCTTTGAACCAGATGGTATTCGTATTATTAATATGGATAAATCACACACCATTTTAGCTCATCTTTATTTAGCAGCACAAAATTTCGAATTCTATGAATGCAAGAAGGATAAAATTATTATTGGGGTAAACATGTTTCACTTGTTTAAATTAATTAATTCTATTGACAACGACGATACATTAACCCTTTACATTGAAGGTTCTGATTATGTGGACGGCATTGTTTCACATTTAGCATTGAAATTTGAAAATGGTGAAATTAAGCAATGTAAAACCCAGAAGTTACGCTTGATTGAGCCTGAGCCTGAAGAGTTACAATATCCAGACGTGAAGTTTTCTTCTATTATTAATTTGCCATCCGCTGATTTCCAAAAGATTATTCGTGATTTATCTTGTATTTCAGATAAATTGGAAATCAAATCAGTTGGTAGTGAGCTAATATTCAAATGTTCTGGTCAATTTGCGTCCGCCGAAATTCATCGTGCCGAATCAGATGGTTCCATGGGCTTTATTTTGAAACAAGATTCTTCCAAGATTATTCAAGGCGAATTTTCTCTTAAAAATTTAGGTTATTTTATTAAGTGCACGAATTTATGTCAGCAAATAGAAGTCTATTTAGAGAACGATTTGCCTCTGGTGGTGAAGTACGATGTAGCAAGTCTTGGCTCGATACGTCTCTGCCTCGCAGCGCTTCCGTCAACTTAACGAGACCATAAACCGTGGCAAAATATTACAAAACGATAAATTAAATTTTGGTTTAACAATACATTCAATAATATATTGTTAAACATATTTAAATATTTAGGTATATTAAATATATGCCTACTAAATATACATTAAAGCAAGTGAAAAACATATTTGAACAAAATAATTGTTTGTTAAAAAGTGAAACATATGATAACCAATTAGGTAAGTTAAATTACGTAGCAACTTGTGGTCACACTAATACAATTAGTCTCAAATTATTCTTAAAGGGAAATGGAAATAAATGTAAAAATTGTGCTTTGGATATACCGAGTTATGAAACGATTGTGTCTCATTTTAAAAATAAAGATTGTCAGCTATGTTACACAAAAGAAGAGTTTGAAACATATTATATAAATAATAAACAAAAATTGACATATATTGCGTCGTGTGGTCACAAAAACGAAGTATGTTGGAAGAATTTTAATGGATTAAATCAAGGTACCAATTGTCCTTCTTGTGTAAATAAGAACACTGGAATTAAATTAAAGGAGTTTAGAACAGGTGAAAACAAAAATTCTTTGCAACAAGAGTATAATAATATAGCCTATTTTAAAAATTTGATTGACAATTATTTTAATATTCTCAAAACATTTGATGGTTGTAAAGCAGATATTGCTATTCAAAAATTTAGTGAAACAAAAGATTTATGGTTAGGTATTCAAGTTAAAACGACTATTAAGAAAACTGATAGAAACCAATACTATTTTAGATTGAACAATGGGAAATATGATAATTGTTTACTTTTGTGTATATGTGATGAAGATAAAAAGATGTGGCTAATTCCTTATGAAGAAGTCGCTGGTTTAAAAACAATTGGCATCGCTCAAAAATCAAAATATAACAAATATGAAGTTCAAACAAATAATATTGTTGAACAATTACACAATTATTATGACGTATGTACAAAATCAAACTTCTGTATTTTAGATACGCCGACTAGTAAATGTCAAAAACAAGAACAAGAATATCGAAAAATTAGAGAAACAAAAGTTGATTTTATTAAGTTTCAAAATAACGATATCGAAGGATTAGTATATGATTTTATGATTGGAAATAAAAAGGTTCAAGAAAAAGTTGGTTCTATTATTCATAACAATATAAATTCGTATATGTTTAGTTTATGTAAATACGATTGTAGAATAAATGGTAAATGTAAAAATAAATCTTATGAAGAAGGTGATAACGATCTTTACTGGTTAAACTGTAAAAACGGTAAATTTTACGTAATACCAGAAGAAGTTTTATGTGCAAATGGATATATAGGAAAATACTGCAAGAAAGAAAAATTGTATGTGTCACAGACAAATCAAAATACCGAATGGAGTGATAAATATTTATTTGATTATGATAATATAGATAAAACCAGATTATTACAAATAATAGAAGATAAATACAAATAGAAAATAATTACAGATAATTTACAAAAATTAATATCACATATATAATATAATATAAATGTCCAGATATTATGGAAATTATACTCAATATTTAGGTGCGCAAAGATGTTGCGATTTAAAAGGTCAAGGTCCGCCGGGTCCAGTCGGTCCAGCAGGTCCAGCAGGCATAGGTCCTAGGGGGTATACTGGTCCTACTGGAGCTGGAAACGGAGGTAGTGGGACTGGCTATACAGGTCCTACTGGTAGTGGAGGTCTAGGACCGACTGGTCCCACAGGTCCACTTGGCACGGGACCTACCGGTCCAACTGGAACACCTGGTCCAGCTTTATTTACATTAACAACAACAAATTCAAATATATCATTTCCTAGTAAAAATTCGATTACTGCATCACCTGATGCTTCCTCTACATTTGCCAGAACATTAGAGGCCTATCAAACTGCCTTTTTAACATTTTATATTACAGCGAATGATTCTACCACTACGAATAATTATGGTTTAACCTATTATGATGGAGATTATACCAATCCATGGCATTATTTTTACACGGATAGTCCTACAGCTGGCAATTATTACATATTTGCGAATAGTGTGCCTACAGGCGTAGTAACGGGTCCTTTTCTTTCCACGACACAATTTACAATAGTAGTGAATAATAGTATTGTTTATTTTTATGTAGATTCAGTATTAAAATACAGTGGTGCTTCAGTAACACCACCATCGGGCCCTTATTATTATGCATATTTTGCGTTCAATGGTAACACCACTACCGAATCAATAAGTAACATTGCATTCGGTTATATACAAACCAGTCCTACGGGAACAACCGGTCCTACAGGCGCCACAGGTTCTACTGGAAGAACCGGTTCTACAGGTCCAACAGGTTCTACAGGTCCAACAGGTGCCACGGGTCCAACAGGTGCCACGGGTCCAACGGGTGCCACTGGTCCAACGGGTGCCACTGGTCCAACTGGTGCCACCGGCCCTACTGGTTCTACGGGTCCTACAGGTGCCACAGGTCCTACTGGTACAACCGGTCCTACAGGTGCAACAGGTTCTACAGGTGCAACAGGATCTACTGGTGCAACAGGAACTACTGGTGCAACAGGTCCAACTGGAACAGCAGCTCCTGCGTTGTTTACATTAATAACGGATACTCCTACGAATATTTCATTTCCAAGTAAAAATTCTATAAATGCTAATGCAACAAGTCCTCTATCGAATACATTTGTCAGAACATTAGAGGCATATCAAACTGTGTTTTTAACATTTTACATTACGACAAATGATTCTACCACTATGAATAATTATGGTTTAACATATTATGATGGAGATTATACCAACCCATGGCATTATTTTTACACGGATAGTCCTACAAGTGGAAATTATTACATATTTGCGAATGGTGTCCCTACAGGCGTACTAACTGGTCCTTTTCTTTCCACGACACAATTTACCATAGTAGTGAATAATAGTATTGTTTATTTTTATGTAGATTCAGTATTAAAATACAGTGGTGCTTCAGTAACACCTCCATCAGGTCCTTATTATTATGCTTATTTTGCGTTCAATAGTAATACCACTACCGAATCAATAAGTAATATTGCGTTTGGTTATATACAAACTAGTCCTACGGGAACAACAGGTTCTACTGGAAGAACCGGTTCTACAGGTCCTACAGGTGCCACGGGTGCCACGGGTGCCACGGGTCCTACAGGTGCCACTGGTGCAACTGGTCCAACGGGTGCCACTGGTCCAACGGGTGCTACTGGTCCAACGGGTGCCACTGGTCCAACGGGTGCTACAGGTACAACAGGACCTACTGGTGTTACTGGTCCTCCTGGATTTACTGGCACGACAGGCACAACTGGTAGTACTGGTCCTACAGGTGCCACAGGTCCTACAGGTGCCACAGGTGCCACAGGTCCTACAGGTGCCACAGGTTCTACAGGTTCTACAGGTCCAACTGGTCCAACTGGTCCTACTGGTGCCACAGGTCCAACCGGCACGACAGGTCCTACAGGTTCCACAGGTCCAACAGGTTTCACTGGTCCTACAGGCACACCAGGTCCTGCATTATTTACATTAATAACAGATTATCCAGCCAATGTTTCGTTTCCTAGTAAAAACTCAATTAGTGCTACTGCAGCAGGATTTCCAACAAACGCCAGAACACTAGAAGCATATCAAACCGCATTTTTAACATTTTATATAACAAATAATGATGCTAGCAGAACTGATAATTATGGTTTAGCTTATTATAATGGAAGTAGTGTTTATAATCCATATCATTATTTTTTTATTGATAGTCCTAGTGGAGGTAATTATTCTATATTTGCCAATGGTGTTGCCTCCAGTTTTGTAGCAGAACCGTTTATTTCTTCCGTTACACAATTTACCATAGTAGTGAATAATAGTATTGTTTATTTTTATGTAGATTCAGTATTAAAATATAGCACTGCTTCAATAACACCTCCTACAGGGCCTTATTATTACGCATATTTTGCGTTCAATAATAACATTACCACAGAATCAGTTAGTAATATTTCATTTGGATATATACAAACAAGTCCTACCGGAACAACTGGTCCTACAGGTAGAACTGGTCCTACGGGTGATACTGGTCCTACGGGTGCTACTGGTCCTACGGGTGCTACTGGTCCTACGGGTGCTACAGGTCCTACGGGTGCTACAGGTCCTACCGGTGCAACAGGTCCTACTGGTGCAACAGGTTTCACTGGTGCTACAGGTACAACAGGACCTACTGGTGTTACAGGTCCTCCTGGATTTACTGGCACGACAGGCACAAGTGGTAGTACTGGTCCTACAGGTTCTACAGGTTTCACTGGTCCTACAGGTTCCACGGGTTCCACAGGTTCCACTGGTCCTCCTGGATTTACTGGCACGACAGGTGCAACTGGTCCAACTGGTTCTACCGGTCCAACTGGTGCCACAGGACCTACAGGTGCCACAGGTCCTACAGGTTCCACAGGTCCTACAGGTTCCACAGGTGCAACTGGAACGACTGGCGCAACGGGTCCTACAGGCTTAGTTGGAAATACAGGTCAGGGTGGTCCTGCATTATTCACATTAACAACAAATGATTCAAACATCACTTTTCCAACTAAAAATTCTATTTTTGCAGCACCTTCATCGGGCGAGAGTGTAGCTAGAACAGTAGAAGCTTATGCATCGGTATTTATAACGTTTTATATATCTGACAATGTTACCACCGCGGTAGATTACTATGGTGTAGCTTATCAAGATTTAAATGATTTGTCGTATAAAAAATATCATTACTTTGGTATAGATTATCCTGTTTCAGGTGGAGCTGGTAAATATACTATATTTGCCAACAATTCTCAAGTTCTTGATATTTCTGGTAATTTCACAAGCGCAACACAATTTACTATAGTAGTTAATAATAATCAAGTTGTTTATTTTTTTGTAAATTCAGCATTGATATATAGCACTTTGGTGACTTCACCATCACTTATAGTATCTTCCACTTATTATTATGGTTATTTTGATTTTATTAATAATCTTAGTGGCGGAGAAGCTATAAATAATATAGCCTTTGGTTATGTGCAAACAGGTTCGGTAACAGGACCAACAGGGTCTACTGGTTCTACTGGTTCTACAGGCCCTACAGGTCGAACTGGTTCCACAGGTCCAACAGGTCCAACTGGTGCCACAGGTCCAACTGGTGCCACAGGCCCAACAGGCTCTACAGGCCCAACTGGTGCCACAGGCCCAACTGGTTCCACAGGTCTTACAGGGTCTACAGGCCCAACAGGTTCTACTGGTCCAACAGGCTCAACAGGGCCAACAGGCCCAACAGGCCCAACAGGCCCAACAGGCTCTACAGGCCCAACAGGCTCTACTGGTCCAACAGGTTTTACAGGCCCAACAGGCTCTACAGGCCCAACAGGCTCTACTGGTCCAACAGGTTTTACAGGCCGTACAGGGTCTACAGGCCCAACAGGCCCAACAGGCCCAACAGGCCCAACAGGCCCAACAGGGTCTACCGGTCCAACAGGGTCTACAGGCCCAACAGGGTCTACAGGCCCAACAGGGTCTACTGGTCCAACAGGTTCTACTGGTCCAACAGGCTCTACCGGTCCAACAGGCTCTACCGGTCCAACAGGCTCTACCGGTCCAACCGGATTAACCGGTCCAACAGGTCCAACTGGTGCCACAGGTCCTACAGGCCGTACTGGCTCTACAGGTTCTACTGGTTTCACAGGCTCTACCGGTCCAACCGGATTAACCGGTCCAACAGGTTCCACAGGGCCAACAGGCGCTACTGGACCAACAGGTTCTACTGGTTCTACTGGTGCCACAGGTCCTACTGGTTCTATTGGAACAGGGCCAACAGGCGCTACAGGTCCAACAGGCGCTACAGGTCCAACAGGCGCTACAGGTCCAACAGGCGCTACAGGTCCAACAGGCGCTACAGGTCCAACAGGGTCTACAGGCCCAACAGGTTCTACTGGTTCTACTGGTCCAACAGGCGCTACAGGTCCAACAGGGTCTACAGGTCCAACAGGGTCTACAGGTCCAACAGGGTCTACAGGTCCAACTGGTGCCACTGGTGCCACTGGTGCCACTGGTTCTACTGGTGCAACAGGTCCTACTGGTTCTATTGGAACAGGTCCAACAGGCGCTACAGGCCCAACAGGTCCAACAGGCGCTACAGGTCCAACAGGTCCAACTGGTACTACCGGTTTCACTGGTTCTACAGGCTCTACTGGTGCCACAGGTCCTACTGGTTCAATCGGCACAGGACCTACAGGACCTACAGGCCCAACAGGCGCTACAGGCCCAACAGGTCCAACTGGTGCTACCGGTTTCACAGGTTCTACAGGCTCTACTGGTGCCACAGGTCCTACGGGTTCAATCGGCACAGGTCCTACAGGACCTACCGGAACGACCGGCCCAACAGGAACGACCGGCCCAACAGGAATGACAGGTTCAACTGGTCAAACAGGGTCGACAGGCTCTACAGGTCCGACAGGTTCTATTGGAACAGGTCCAACAGGTTCTACGGGTTCTAGTGGTCCAACAGGTCCAATTGGTACAGGGCCTACAGGCGCCACAGGTTCTACAGGTTCGACCGGTTCGACTGGTCCTACTGGTTCAATCGGTACAGGTCCAACAGGTCCTACTGGTGCGACAGGACCAACTGGTTCCACCGGTGCAACAGGTCGAACAGGCCCAACAGGTGCTACTGGTTCAACAGGCTCTACTGGTCCAACAGGTTCTATTGGAACAGGTCCAACAGGTTCTACTGGTTCAACAGGCTCTACTGGTCCGACTGGTGCAGTGGGCACAGGTCCTACAGGTGCCACAGGTTCTACTGGCTCTACTGGTTCTACAGGCCCAACTGGTCCAATTGGTACAGGTCCAACAGGTTCTACTGGTTCTAGTGGTTCTACAGGTCCAACAGGTTCTATCGGTACAGGTCCAACAGGACCCACAGGCTCTACAGGTCCAACAGGCTCTACAGGTCCAACTGGTCAAACAGGACCAACAGGATTAACAGGATCCACTGGCTCTACTGGTGCCACTGGGCGAACAGGTCCGACTGGTCCAACCGGTGCTTTCCCAACACCATTAGAAGCAACGGTAGATACTAGCGGCAATTTAGTTGGGTTTAATAACGGACAATATTATTTCAATAGTAATAAAACATTCGTGATTGACCATCCTAAGAATTCAGAAAAATATCTCGTGCACGGTTGCTTAGAAGGCCCAGAAGTAGGTGTATATTATAGAGGCAAAGGAGAGATTAGTAACAACGAATATGCCGAAATAGAACTACCATATTACGTCGACAGTCTTGCTACCGATTTTACGGTGCACATTACACCTATTTACAACGGCGAATTAACTATTTTGAATGCAGGTGAAGTCGAAAACAATAAATTTAAAGTATATGGTAAAAATAGTAAATTCAATTGGATAGTCCATGGTCAACGTTGCGTGATTGATATAGAACCTAATAAAAACTCGGTAATATTAAAAGGTAAAGGTCCATATTTATATATTTAATGCAATTTGCAAATTAACATTTAAAAAATATTATAATAATTACTTATTATGATAATATTTCCAAAAAAGGATATAATCCCTATTATAATCCCTCAAATTTGTTTTAATGATAAATACAACAATATAAATAACTATGTAGAAATGAACCCATCATTATTTATAGACGAAAAGGGAAATGTCCAAATACTAGTTAGATGTGTTAACTATAAAAAATTTCCAGAAAAACAATTTACTTTATATGAAAGTAAATCAAACTCAATATATTATAATATAACTGGTAATATACGTGATTCGGATAAATTAGACATAGAAACATTCGAATATAATATATTGAAATACGAATATAATTTACAAATTTTTACGTCCCATTGGACAGGGTTAGAAGATATACGTTTTATTGATGCAAATAATGTCTTAGTAATTGTCCCGGAATTAAACGAAGGTGGTAATCCATCCATATTTAAAGCAGAAATAAATAATAATAAAATGACTCATTTTTGCAATTGTAAACCAAATATTGTTGAAAAAAATTGGATGCCTTATCAAGATAATACAAACAATACAAACAATACAAACAATACAAACTCAAATACTTATAAAGTTATATATAGTTTAGATCCATTTATCATAAAATCCATTGATAACGATGATTTGCAAGAAATCGAACTATCCGAAACTATACAAAATAAATTAACTGGCTATCACGGTTCCACAAATGGAATATTCATAAATAAATACGAACGACTCTTTTTAATTCACGTAAATAAAAATATAACACATCATCGTTGGTTATTATTTAACATTAAAACAAATACTATAACACTATCAGAAGAATTCGTATTTTTTAAAAATTCTTACATTGAATTTACTTGTTCATTAGCTAATTATAACAATCGAATTTTTATAACTATTGGCGTAAATGATAACAAAGCATTTCTGATTGAAACATGTTATACCGATATTATTGAGCTATTTCCAAAATGCAATAACAATGTTAACTTTCCAACAATTGTTACCATGTTATATGATATTCGGAGTATGGAAAACAATACCACTGAAAGAAACCGAAAATTAGACAGTTATATCGATTTTTCATGCAAATTTTTATTAAAATTACCGTTCCCACTTGTTATTTTTATAGATGATAACGAAGAAACATATGATGCTATTTATAATGTCAGAAAAGACGTCAACCTCTTAGATAGCACATATATTTATGTATGCGATTTCAAAACAACGTATTTTTATAAATATCTACCTCGTTTACAGGAATTACAACAAACATTTCACATATTAAACGGAGAGATAGAACACGAAACACCCTTATATGTCATTTTAAATAACAATAAATTTGATTGTATTGACAAAACAATTCAACGAAACCCCTTCAATAGTAGCCATTTCATTTGGATGGATTTTGGCATTAATCACGTGGCACAAAGCACCGATGCTATTTATGAATGGATTCATAAAGTGCCAGATAAAATCAAACAATTATGTATAAATCCTTATACGGAAACGAATTCACCTAAAACGCATTTCCAATGTATATATCATAATATGGCAGGAGGTTTGTTTTCAGGTTCCATGGAAAATATGAAAAAGTATTCTGAACTTTTTAAAAATAAAACAGAAGAAATTTATAATGATAATTGGTATCAAATTGACGAAGCGGTAATGACAATGGTTCATAGGGAAAACCCACAATTATTCGATTTATATTATGGAGATTACCACGGAATAGTGTCGAATTATTTATATCCAGTTCATAATATAGATTTAATATTTAAATCTTCTCAAAAATATTTAGATTACAATAAAACCAAAGAGGCATATAGTTTATTATGTTATTGTGCAAAATATTTTGAAATGAATCCTCATTGTGATTTTGTATTTTATTATATACAACAAAATATCATTACTAATTATTACAATAACCATAGATTATTGTTACCAAATGTAATCAACTTAATAAATTTCAAGAAAGACTCTGATAATGAACATGATAGGGAAAGAATCCATATTTTATTAGAAAATAATAAAACAAATATTGAATATTACGAAAATAAAATATTACTTCTTGATTAGAGTGAATTTAACATGTAAAATTTTCTTTTGAATATCCAATAACCGCACACGCAATCCTCTTACCAGCATTGCCAGTTTTTAAACTTTCAGTATTTCCTCCTCTACCACAATCGTCTTCATCTTCGTGAATAATTAAACCTCTTCCTATAATATTGGCTTTAGACCCCCTAAGTTTGATAATATTATCATAAAATGTATATCTCGCTTCACCTTTATTATTGGTGGTAATATTACCTAAATCCCCTACATGTCTTTCTTTCATACCTGGACACCCATGAGTATATCCATAAGGGTTAAAATGACTGCACATACTTGTACATTTATCGGTTAAATCTCCTGCTTCGTGAACATGGAATCCGTGTAAAGAATTTGAGCGTAGTCCTTTAATATTTAGATCTATTCTGATTTGATTTTTAACAACATCTTCAGTAAATTTTACTGTTCCTTGAATTGTCTCGTTAAATACAGCAATAGCACAAATTGGTTTGATAGGCATAATATAATATAATAATAAATAATCAAAAAACAAACTATAAAAAATAAAACTAATGCCAAACAAAAGTAGTTTATGTTTCATGTTTTATGTATCATCGTTACCTAATTCTTATAATAAATAATACGTTCTGTATTTATTATAATTTTATAGATAAAATGAATACCAATTAGTAGGTGTCGATTTCGATTCAATTATATACTAAGAGCGAATCTATATAATTTTTATCATACACTCCAATTCTGGTAGTTCTATCCCAAGTGCTATAATTGATTAAAACCTGGTCATCTTCAACCACAATACTAAGACAATATTCAATAGGGTCTCCCTCAAATTTAAAAGGTGCCGAATATCGTAATAAATTCATATTTGCGTCAAATACTGTGATAACATGATAATAATGTCGTGGTTGCTCGTAGGAAACAATATGTGTTACAAACCAAATTTCATCTTCGGTAATATTGATTGAAATATTTCCATTGTTATTTTGTCCCACCTTTTTAGAATATTTAAATCCACATGTTGACCCCCTAATTCTAGAGAAAATGTTAGGGGTATCTCTTTTCTCAATAATATTCAATTCTTTTTTGGTATCATCAATTTTACATATTGTTAATGGATGCCAATCATAAACCACATGAGTTGAATCGTTATAATCAATAAATACCCAATTTTTTTCGCAACCAGTGTCTCTAAATTTTTGTGTTAATTCGCAGTAATTTAATGCACCTGTTTCTATATTATAATCACCAGAAACAATACCAATTTGATTATTTTGATGAAACCCAGTGCCGATAAATAATTTCTTTCCGCTCGAAACGTCGTCGTAAATTCGAATATCTTCTACTCCAATATATCTTCTATTGTCAAAAACATAATCCATCCATTTTTCGTTTTTAACGCTCAAAGATTTATCGAGCTCAACATATTTATTCACCGTTATAATATTATTATCGCAATTTAGATAATATCCGCCATCATTTATATAGTAATTTACATATCGAATATTCATGTGATATCCATCATTGGTAGAATTTGGTATTAAACAACTCGACGAAGAATACAAGGTAATATTCTCATTATTAATATTGGAGACGTGTTTATCATCCATAGTTATCCTTCTTTTCTGTTTCAAAACATCCTTGTAAAATTTCATATTTTGTAACATATTACTCATTTCTGAGTCATTATTTGAATTGTTTAATACTTTTACGACTTCGTAATTTATGTTATGTATACCAACGTAGGCAGCTATAATGGTAAATTCGTAATATAACTTTGACGTATAAATTTCGTCGTGTAAAAATAAATAACCAATTCTATTGTGGTTTAAATCTAAAATCTGCTTTGCTTGTTTATAGAACATATATGATAATTTATGTTTGGAAATGAATCTATAATGTTGGATAATTTCGAATAACCCTTCCAACCGTTCTGGGTAATAATCATAACCTTCCATCCAATAATAAATAGCATCATGCATTTTGTGCATATTTTTAAAACATAAACCAATTCTGTAATAACTATACCACACTTCTTCATTCCAACCACCCAATTCAATACGTTTTTTGTAGGCATTGATGGCTTCACCAAAACGCCCTGAGTCATGATAACTATTTCCTAGATAAAAATAATATCTACCGTTGTTAGGTTCGTCTTTAATGCCTTCTAATAATAATCTTATATCTCTTTCGAATTTATCATGTTTCGCGCCCCCATCACCAATATCTCTAATAAATAAATCGTTTTTTTCGAAACAATGAGTTCTATTGTTGGGAGGGGTATTGATATATTCATGTGTCACGCCAGTATAACTATATAATCCATTGTTTCGAACAATTCTCATATTTTGATAATAAAACGAGTCGTTGCCTTGAAGAATATTAAAACTATCTGATGTGTTTAATATATTCTTGTCAAAATTTTTAATTTCAAGAATCATATCCGCATCTAATAGTAAAAGATAATCTGACATACCTACGCATGATTGCATTGCAAATGTTCTGTTGTGACAAAAATTTTTAAATGGTTCTACTACGACTTTACCTGGTATTTTTTTATTTTCAAAATATTCGGTGATTATTTGAATCGTATTATCGGTAGAGCCAGTATCGCAAATACAATAAGAATCAATAATAGGCAATACCGAGTCAAATAATCTAGTGATAATTCTACTTTCATTCTTGACAATCATATTTAAACATAATGTAGGTGATTTTGGTATTAAATCCATTGTAATTTATTTATTCTTTTGACATTATCTTTATATTGGTTTTATTACTTAGAATATTGATTAGATTTATTACTTAGGTTTTGCCTGCTTTTATTATTTTGCAAGAAAATCAATACAAAAATATTGTATTTTAAAATATATTTTAAATATATATAAAATATAAAATGGCATTTACTAGATTTAAATATGATGACGCTAGAACAAAAAAATCATTACAACAAGCAACAGACCCTGGAAGATGGATTTTGAATGTTCCAGGAAATGGCGCGAATCCTTGTTATATGGAAGACCCTCAAATTATTATACAAAAATGGGGCGGCAATTTACGAACAAATACCATCAATTTAGAGAGTGATTTAAGAGGGGTAAATAGACAAATCGGAAGAGATTGTTTAGGAAAAGATAACTATAAAAATTACAATGTGCCAAATGAGGCGATTCAATACCCTAGTTGTAATAATTTATCCACCGAACAATCCAGAGCAACTAATCCTGCATGGTGGTATCGCGATTTAGAACAAGTAGATTGGCAATATCCTCCATTGAACCCTCAAGCCAATACTTGTTTACCTTTTCAAAATAATTTAAGCACCAGAATTTTAGAAAAGGACTATTTTACACCAAAGAGAGAATGTGTGATGAATGAAACCAAAAACGACTTACCTTCCAGTTATAGTTTGATTCGAGGAAATTACGTAGGTGGTCCGAATACTTGTCAACAAACCAACAGCTGTAAATCACTATAAAGGACCAAAGGTGTAATTGTGAAACTAAAAATGTTAAAATAAAAATACTCTATAAAAATTATTTAGATTATTATATGTGAATAAAATATAATACTCTATATATATAAATATGGAAATAGCAATACCTTTAATAGCATTAGGTGGTATGTATGTTGTATCTAATCAATCAAACGAAAATTGTGTAAAAAGAGAAATCAGACAACAGAACCAAGAAAATTATACAAATATGGGAATTCGAAGTAATTTGGGGGTAAAGACCGATAATTATTTACCAAATACCAATATTCCTCCACAAAATTATCCTGTAACAAATATTAATCAATTAGTAGATAATGTTCAGGAATATCCTAATCCAAATGCCGCAACGGATAAATATTTTAACCAAAATTTATATGAACAAAAAGTTCGAAACCATGTTCCAGTAGGACAAAATATTCAAGATATTTATTCCTTGTCTGGCAATTATTTAAATTCGGGCCAATTTAAACATAATAATATGGTGCCTTTTAATGGCGGAAAGGTAAAGGGACGCACGTATGACATGACGATAAACGAATCCGTATTAGATAATATGGTTGGCTCCGGCTCGCAAGTAATTAAGAAAATTGAACAAGCACCTTTGTTCAAGCCTGAAGACAATATGCAATGGGCCTATGGTATGCCAAATCAAAGTGATTTTTATCAGTCACGCGTTGTTCCAGGTATGAAAAACAACAATGTCAAACCTTTTGATACAGTTATGGTAGGTCCAGGTTTAGATCAAGGTTACGGAATCAATGGTAGCAATGGTTACAATTCAGGCATGGAAGCACGTGATAAATGGTTACCTAAAACAGTTGACCAATTAAGAGTTGATACGAATCCCAAATTGGAATACGAATTAATCAATCATGAAGGTCCAGCCAACTCCTTCATTAAAACCGCCCCCACGACTCAATTACTCGGACGTGTGGAGAAACAAAGACCAGATACTTTTTTTATCAATACACAGGACCGTTGGTTAACGACTACTGGAGCTGAAAAAGGTGAAACCTTGAGACCTATTCAGGAAATGGGTGTTGTTCGACGAAATGATATTGTAACGGATTATATGGGACCAGCTGGCTCGGTAGAAGTGAAAGCCGCGACAGCTCCAGAAAATTTTGAACCATCCAAAAGACATCAAGTATTGCCGGGTGGAGTCAACCATTCCAGAGCGGCTGGTCGTGGTCCCCATACCGACGCTGATAATTTTTTGAAAAGTCACACTAATTATGAGAACCATCGTTCAACCGTGAAACAGCCTGATACGTTAAGAAGTGGATTTAGCGGCGCCATAGGAGCCGTCATTGCACCATTAATGGATATCTTAAAACCAACCCGTAAAGACGAAACCATCAACAATGTTCGTATTTATGGTGAAGCCGCGCCAGCCGTCCCCAAAGGTTATGTATATAATCCTCAAGATACAACACCAACGACCATAAAGGAGACCACATTGTATGAGCAAAATTTCAACATTAATAATCAAAAAGAAAGTATTTATGTGAATAATTATACTGCTCCAGATAATACCCAGAGAGACACCACGAGTTGTGAATATTATACCGCCGCAGGAGGTTATGCTACTGGTTATGGTGATATGAATTATGAAGCTGCTTATAGACAACATAACAACGATATTAAATCGCAAACTATCGCCAATAGACCAAACCAAGGCGGCACTCAGATATTTAATCAGCAAATGAATTTAACCACGATTAAAGCCGATTCAGACCGCTTAGATGGTCGTGTTAATCCAGCATTTTCTAGGTTATCTGGATTACCACCATCGGCGCAAACATACGGCGCAATTAGAGCTCCGCAATATTACAACGAATGTGCCGGATGTGACCGTATTCAGCCTGATATCCTAACAGCGTTCAGGAATAATCCTTACACCCATTCACTCACAAACTCTGTGTAACAATTATTATTTCTCATTATTTATTCTCAATAAAACCGATTATTATATAATGATAAAACGAGTTAAATTTATTTTGTTAACATATGTAAAGCGAGTAAATATGTTAACTAATTTTTTATATCCTAGATGCGCAAATACGTTTAGAAACTGGCTGTTATCCAATAATAAATACGAGAGAATTTATAGTGAATTAGGCACACCAGTACCATTTGACGTATCATTGCGAGATGGTCTACAAGCTTTACCAAAAGAAATACAAAAAGATTTTACCACCAACGACAAGCTGAAAATATATCACAACATTATTTTTAATTATAAGCCTTTGAATATTGAAATCGGCTCTATTGTATCTGAAAAAGTACTACCCATATTTGCGGATACGATGGAAATCATGAATGTATTATTACATAATTCTAAAACAAGTGATTCGCTAGACGAAAGTAATAAATATCTTCTGGTTCCTAACAAAGCAAATTTACAAAATATTATAAATAATCCCCACATCAATCATTTTTCATTTATATCTTCGGTTTCCAATAGTTTTCAAATTAAAAATACGAGAATGACTTTAGACGAATCAGACCGTGAGATTCAATCAATGATAGAAGAACTCAACAACAATACGTATAGAAAAGTTGCACCAATTATCAAATTATATGTCTCTTGTATATCCGAATGTCCTATTGAAGGTAAAATAGACTGTGATTTTATAATCAATCGACTAGTGAAATTAAATACCTTAAAGGTAGACGCTATTTGTTTATCGGATACATGCGGAACACTGCAAGTAGAAGAATTCGAAAATATTATAGATGCTTGTATACGATTTGGGTTGGTTCGTCCTATCAATTTTTCACTTCATTTACACGTAAAAGAAGGGAGAGAAGATGAAGTGGAAAAAATAATTCATAAAGCATTAGAATACAAAATAATCGATTTCGATGTTTCGTCATTAAATACTGGCGGATGTTCTGTTACAATGAATAGACAACGGTTATTGCCAAATTTATCATATGATTTATACTATAAATCGCTATGTAATTATATTCTCAGCAAAGCATAATTTTTGATATTTTATATTTTTAATATACGTTATAATACGTATATTAATATAAAAACATTTTACATTACTATAGTAATTCACTAATGTCATTACCAATTCATCAATCTATTAAAACGAAATTAAATTACTTCCACGAAATACATAAAATACCCAATATTCTATTTCATGGACCATCAGGAAGTGGAAAAAGAACAATTGTGAGCGAATTTATCCACAAAATTTATGATAACGATAAAGATAAAATTAAATCGTTTGTTATGTATGTAAATTGTTCACATGGTAAAGGCATCAAATTTATAAGAGACGAATTAAAATTCTTTGCAAAAACCCATATTAATTCGAATTGTGGTAATATTTTTAAAAGTATCATCCTATTAAATGCTGATAAATTAACGATAGATGCACAGTCCGCCTTACGTAGATGTATTGAATTGTTCAGTCACAACACACGTTTTTTTATTATTGCAGAAGATAAATATAATTTAATGAAACCGATATTATCGCGTTTTTGCGAAATTTATGTTCCTGAACCCATGATAAATGGCACTATTGTGAATTTATACCAATATAATTTAAATGAAGTGTTTAATTTGAAGGATATTAAAACGAAACGACTCGATTCTCTCAAAAAGGAGCTACTAAAAGTAAGTAAAAACAATACTGTTGAAGAATTAATGTTGTTGTGTGTAAAGTTATATGAAAAAGCCTATAGTTCATTAGACGTAATGCAGCTATTAGAAAACCCCAGGTTTTTAGATAATGTCATCACGTTTGAAAAACGATATGAGCTTCTTATGTGCTTTAATCGTGTAAGAAAAGAATTTAGAAATGAAAAACTTCTTATTTTATTTATTTTGCATTTCATTTTTTTAAGTTCAGAACTATCTTTAGAAAATATTAGTTTTATGTAAAATGGATGATTTTAATGTTAGCGCTCTTCATGAATCGAAAAACGAATGGAGTTCTCGTTTAGTTACAATTTTAACTCCTTTAATAATTGACGGTTATAAATCTATTTTAGACGAATCAATCAAGCTTTGTAAAGAAAATGGAGAAAATGACAAATATTTAATGACATTTCAAAATTTGATTTCTAGAATACCCAAATGGAATTCGCAAATAATAGAAACCGAAAGAAAACGAATATGTGATAAATCTGGCTGTAATTATTTAGAAGATTTAGTAACATGTGTCCACATTATACAGTTAAAAATATTAACTGCGATGAGAGTTGGTCAGAAACAAAAAAAGATAGACATTAATATTCCAAAATTAGACGATTTTATACACAAAACATATATAAACGTTGCCAGAAAGGTCTATAAAAATGTATATTTATTTGAAGTAAATATTCAGCCATTACAAATCCAAAAAAACCACCGAGAATTGGAAATCATAGTTCAAGAATGTATATTAAACACATTGAGAGAGAGTATCCCAGTGGACGCAATTCTAAAAGCATATATGGATGAGACAATAGAAGAAGATGTCGTAGAAGAGATTAAGGAGGAAATCATTGAGGAACCTATAAAGGAAGCTGTAAATGCCAATGTAAATGCCAATGCACATGGATTACAAACCAGACCCAACTTAAGTTTCAACGAAATTGATTATGTAAAGGGCGATGATGGAAATGTAGCCAATGTAATTGCTCCAAAATCTATTTCTCATTTAGAAGAAATAAGTGAGTTACGTAATCAACAAAGGAAAATGGAAATGGAAAATGATGATGACGATATTTCGAAATTAAACATTACAGACCAGCCATTTAATTTAGATGTATTAGATATTCATAATATCGAAGAACCGCAGCTAGAATTATTGCCAGATTTAATAATCGACGATATTGAAGTTTTAGAATAAAATGCGTATTAAAATAAATAAGATTATGCTTATTTATTGTAATGAATAATATTTTTATTAACGCAGCAATCATTTCAGTCGTATTTTTAATCGCAAAATTTATTGAAATGAGATTTATAGAAAAGGAAAGTAAACCGCTTAAATTGTTAATAAGAGATGCCTTATTAGTTTACTTTAGTGTTGTTTCTGGGTATTTTGTTATTGACCAAATAAACCCACTATTTAAAGGAGGTGCAGGGAGTGGGTCCGCTGTTACGCCAGTGTTTACCGATAATCCCGGGTTTTAGGTTTTTAGGTTTTGTGATGGTTTTAACGAATCTAACTCTCACAATAGCACAGTTTTTCATCTACCCGTCCAAACTTTCACTGCTATATGCGGCGTAGTGCCTTTTTTTAAGTGCGCAAGGTATTTGTCAAATGTATATTCTCTCCAATTATGATGTTGCGATATATCGCCGAATAACGATTTTATTTTTATGCATAAAGGGCATTCATTGTTAAAAATACAACCCATAATTCTTTCTAAACAACATCTATCAGGTCGATTCAATACACTATACACCATATTAGTTATTTTATATTTATTTTCAATGTGCAATAAAAAATCATGATTAATGTACGCTTGAACACCAAAACATCCATACCAATTATCTTGTGGTAATCCAATTTTTATTTCATCTCTTAATTTGTCTTGTAAAATGTGTGAATTCAATAGAACACTCGATATTTTTATTGAATTATTTATATTTTCATTGTCTGAATGGAAATGCCACAATGGTAACACCTTTTTACCTCTTAAATTGTCAAAATTAATTCTTTTGTGAATAAAAACGCTATCGTGCATTATTACCGCATTTTCAAAAAATTTATGTTTTATAAAGTAGTAATAGGGTAATAATTCTCCTCTACCAGGGAATTCAGATTGTATGATTTGAAGATTATTATAATTAAAGTCTGCTTTTACGAAATCTTGATTGCTATTATCGTCAATGATGATTATTTTTCTTTTAGGGTATAATCTTCTAAGTATTTTTACTGAATGATTCCAGTATTTATTGGTAGCTTCGGAATTAACATGTCTTGTTATAATAAAACCAAATGAATCCATAATATAAACATCTCAAAGATTATATTATGACATAAATAACAAATTACGCCGATTGTAAAGAAAAATAAAACAAACTAAGATTTACTTATACATTTGTGGATGGTAACTGTTACCATTTTACTTGTTTCTGCTTTTTCTGCTTTTTCTACTTTTCCGACCCTTTCTACTTTTTCTACTTCTTCTACTTTTCCGACCTTTTCTACCACCTAACTTTTTGGATGTGAAATAATCCTTTGGACTGGCTTCGGTGCCTATATTTGTATTCGTTTTTTCATCAATAAGTTTTTCGAATCCCTTTTGTAATGCCGTATTATATTTTTCTCTATTTCCAGTCATTTTATAAAAATAATAAGGAGGTGACGAAAGCAGCATTGTATCTTTTGCAAATGGATATGTTGAACTATGTTCACCACTATTCACGTCTTTTATATCTATAAACTCAGCGACATTCGTAGTACCATAAGGAACGAAACGTTTGAATGTACCTGTCTTCCGCACATTCTTATAACTTTTATCAACCATATAATCATCGCGGTCCATACCAAGATATTCGATATAATATTGGGTTTCGGGGGCCAGGTCGTCAATAAGAATTTCTTCCATAACAATTATATATTATTGTTATTATTTCTAAATATACAAATTTTTATACCTTTGTGTTCCGCTTGTAAAATGCCAGAGTTACATATAGGAAGGTATATTATCAATGTTGATAACATCATCAGGAACGTCTCCTTTAAATTTTGAAAAAGCGTCGAATTCTGAGCGTTCTAATTGTGCTTGTGGTATGTGATTATGCACACATCGTGCAATCATTTTGTATAATTTAAAGTCTGGATAACGGTCAGTGCCATTATTTTTGTATAACATATTTATACCTTTATCGTCTAAACACCATTCCACAATTAAACGTTTAATTGGGTCTTTACATTTGCTAATATCCTTTATTTCTTCAAAATCATCAATCACATAATCAAAAATGGAACAAGCCAAACGACATAAATCAAAACTAAAATTGGGTTCTAATCGGGGTTTTTTGTTGTTTAAATATGGTTCGATGTTGTATTGGGTGGCTGCATCACCGCCTATTTGAAAACTGTCGCTGCAGAATAATTTGCCATCAAATTTATAAATACTTCTGCCAAAATCGATGATTTTGAATATGCGACCAAACGTAGGAACCTTGTAATATTTTTTCTTATAGCAATAATAAATGTATTTTTTATCGGTTTTATTATACATTACGTTATTCGTATGTAAATCGTTATGTGTAAATCCAAATGATTTTTGATATGTTATTAATATCATAATTATTTGCATAAATGCTGATAACCACTCTTCCTTTGTTAAGTCTTCATTTAAGATTAAATCATCAAATGTATTTTCACAATATTCCATGCCGATAACTTGGATTGGAAATTTTGGTATGGTGGCGAATATTTGTTCTTCTTCGTATGATGCATTATCAGAATCACTTTCAGATTCATTTTCAGAGTCACTTTCCGAGTCATTGGCGCTGTTTGTATTATCACTATTTAGGTCGTCGTCAAAGGTTTCTAATTCTCCACAATTGTCGCATTCGTCGTTACTATCATTATTACTATCGTTACTATCTGTATAGGATGATCGAGAAGAACAAGACGAATTTGATTTTAAACTAACCACATTGTTATTTTCAGTATCTATTATATTCGTATTTGTTATATCTAAATCATTGGTGAATTCGTGTAACTCGTCTATATCTACATTTATATCATCTACATCATCTACATCGCTACTATTTTTACTCGATGTATTATCTTCAAATACACCTTCAAATAACTCATTATCGAGAGATTTTATTGATAATTGGGACTTCGCGCTGGTATTATATTGTATTGTAATGGGTGCCAATTTTGCATTGTTTTCATTTTGAAATAAATGTTGATAATCGTCTATTTTAAACAGGGTATTTTTGTTGTTATTAAAAAAATCAGAATTATTCAAATAATCAATATCATCAAACACATTAATCTTATAATTATTTTTGATGCCTAGAATAGAACCATAATAATCTAGTCCATGTATAAAATGATTATTGTGCAATAAATTACTGGTTAAATATATAAATAACCCATCTACGTAAGCGGAGTTATTGGTGTCTAATAACTTTGGGTGACACTCATCGGAACTGGAATTTAATGTGGGTAAATTAAATATTTTTTCATCGTTAATATTATATTTTCCTGTTAAATATTTATATGGGTCTAATAATGGAGCCAGCTTAAAAAATACTTCTTTATGAATTGTCTTTTGCGTTGTAAGATTATTGATTTTGCATTTATACAAGTTCGGGTTTTCTTCGTTCTGTTTATCAAGACTATAAATATACCATTTATGGTTTAAATTGATACTATTAAAGTTTGTATCATTTAATGAAAAGAATCTAGTGTAAATTGGAATATAATTTTGTGCATTGGATAGAAAAAGAGAATCAGAATCTTCTAAACTTTTGAAAAGTTCAGCGTTCTTTCTTTTTTGATAGTTTACAAATACCATACTTTAGCTAATTAATATAAAAATTATATTTGTTTTTAACTTATTATAAATAATAATCATTTCTCAATAGTATAGAATGATTCTAGATATTATAGATTTTCTACAATACGTTTAAATTGATAAAAAAAAGTTTCTATTTTAAATAATAATGACTTTGGAACTTAAAAAATTTGATATGAAAAGTATTAGTTTTAAACCAAATGAGAATAAAGGACCTGTGGTGGTTTTAATTGGTAAGAGAGACACTGGCAAATCCTTTTTGGTAAGAGACTTGCTTTATTATCAACAAGAAATACCAATTGGCACGGTAATATCTGGAACAGAAGAAGGAAACGGTTTTTACGGAAAAATGGTGCCAAAATTGTTTGTACATAATGAATACAATACTGCCATCATTGAAAATATTTTAAAACGTCAACGAACCGTTTTGAAACAAATTAAAAAAGAAATGGAAACGTATAAACGCACTACGATTGACCCCAGAGCCTTTGTTATTTTAGATGATTGTCTATATGATAATACGTGGTCGCGTGATAAAATGATGCGTTTACTTTTCATGAATGGCCGTCATTGGAAGGTCATGTTGGTCATCACAATGCAATATCCCTTAGGCATTCCACCGACACTGCGTACCAATATAGATTATGTGTTTATCCTTAGAGAAAATTACATTGCCAACCGCAGAAGAATCTATGAAAATTACGCAGGTATGTTTCCAACCTTTGAATCATTTTGTCAGGTCATGGACCAGTGCACAGAGAATTATGAGTGCTTGGTAATCAATAATAATTCAAAATCCAACAAATTACATGACCAAGTGTTTTGGTATAAAGCGGATGACCACGGTGATTTTAGATTAGGCTCCAAAGAATTCTGGGAATTATCAAAAGGACTGAAGGACGACGATGAAGAAGAACAATATGACCCAAATGCAGCCAAAAAACGCGGAGGAGGACCTAGAATTAGTGTCAAAAAAGCGAATAAGTGGTAAACCGCTTTTATAAAACTCGCTTTTATAAATAAAAAACGGTAAAAGTAACTTAAAGACTATCTTATTATATATTGTATAATAAGATGTCACAACTAAACATTGTAGAACTCATAGAGAACAATCCTATTACAAAGCTTTCTAGCACATATAATAACAAATTGTTAGATAAAATTAAAGAAAAATTTTGTCATTTTGAGCAGCAATTGTTTATTAGTAGTTTTTATTGCTACCTAAATTATGATAAAAATATCGATTTTGTAGTTAATTTGGATGATGTATGGGAATGGCTAGGTTTTAGTCAAAAAATAAGAGCTAAAGAACTATTAGATAAACATTTTAAACTTGATATAGACTATAAAACCAATCTCGCTTTCTCTATAGGGAAAGCGGTTTTTAATACAACAGAAAAAGTAAAACAACATGGCGGTCAAAATAAACAAAATATATTGCTTACCATAAAATGTTTTAAATCATTGTGTTTGAAAGCACAAACGAAAAAAGCATCCGAAATACATGAATATTACATGAAATTAGAGGAGGTTTTACAAGAAACATTAGAAGAAGAAACAACCGAATTAAAATTGCAACTCGAACAAAAAGAAAATATTATTTTAGAAATTAAACACACCGTAGAACAAGAAAAACAAACCTTATTACAAAATACAAAAAAAGAAAAACAAAAGGCCGTAGAGCAAGCGATCATTATCCAATTTCCACTAAACACCGAATGTATTTATTTTGGAACGATTGATAATACCAATGAAGCTGGCGAGAAATTGATTAAATTTGGACATACAAATGATTTGGCCACTAGAATAGCCGACCATCGTAAAAAATATACTAATTTTATTTTAATGCAGGCGTTTAGAGTTCAAAATAAAGTAGAAATAGAAAATCTAATAAAAACATATCCGAAAATAAAAAGGCAAATTCGTTCACTCGAAATAAATGGGAAAAACAAGACCGAAATTATTGCATATGACGATATCAATTTTACGATTGAAAAATTATCTAAATGCATTAAAGATATTATTCACTCTAAGACATATAGTATTGATAATTTCAATAGGTTGATGAAGGAAAACGAAGAATTAGAAAATGAAAATAGAATTTTGAAACAACAAATCAAACGTCAAGAAATGTCCCTTACCCAAAAAACGATTGAGATAAACGAATTAAAGGATAAAATAGAATGTCAACAAGAAATTTTAAATACCGCAAATGCAGAGAACCAGTCTGTTTACCAAAATGTATTATTACCCGAAGACGAGCTGAACAAAAAATTTAATGAATTTATTAGTAGCATTTGCATAGTGCGTCCAGATGTAGAAGAAATATCTGTCAATATAGAAGGGCGTTATCGTTTATGGAACCAAGTTAAACCCACAAAAGAAACCTTTCACGCTTTAAAAAATTATTTGGATACTCGATTCAAACCAAAGCGAATTCAAGGAAATCACGGATACGCAGGTATTAAATTAAAACCGATTGAATATAAAAAATCGAGAGAAAACGACAGTGTCGAAAACTTTATCTTTCAAGTATGCAAATTTTCAGACCGCGGAAAAATACTAAACTCAGTATTGTTACGTGAATATCAAAAATGGAAAGTATCCGTTGGTATAGAGCTATCGGAAAACGATATGAAAGAAATAAAAGAATATCTAAATGCTTCTCCATATGCTCTTAAAGCAACAGTATGGACTCCTGAAGGAAATAATGAAGGTTATTATGGGTTGGAAATAAAACAAGTAGAGTATAAACCAAACTATGTATCGTCAACTGGCAAAAAAGTTTATAAAAGAGAGTGTAATACAGATATACTATTAGCAACATGGGATACAATTGCAACAGCTGCCACATCAGAAGGCATATCTCCTGCTAAAATGAGTAGATGTGTGAAAAATAAAAATATAATAAATGACTATTATTATAGTGTTATTTAGTTGTTGTATGATGTTACCTTTAACCATCGTCCCTTTAACCATCGTCCCTTTAACCATCGTCCCTTTAACCATCGTCCCTTTAACCATCGTGAACTTTAACAATCGTCAAAAGAAATCGTTAATGGATATTTTATATAGCAATAATCTTTCCAATGTGTGCCGTCATTATTTAATTCACACCAATCAAACAATATTTTTCCATTTGATGCTTTCATAGGAAGCCGCTCCCATAAATGGTATTTAAAATGAAACATTATATTCATAATTCCCATTTCATTTGTTTTACAAAAACTATATTTATTCATTGCTTCCATTAATTGCTTTTTGTCGCACAAATTCAAAATATTCGTATCATAAATCCACATACAATTCAGCATATAATTTGACTTTAAAATGTTGTCTCCGTACATGTTTTTTAATTCATCAATGAATTCTGGTTTGTCATAACTTAATTGACATTTAAATTCTTGGTCATCATATAATTTACCATCTTTTGGCGCTAATATTTTATTTTTATAATCTAATTGAAGCAAATAAGATACATTGTCCAAAACCCTTAATCCTGCATCTAGATATACCACACGAGACCATTTCATAAAATAATCGTCGAAGACATGTAGTTTTTCCCATTGGTTTAATTTATTGATTTCTCTTTTATCCGTAGTGTCTGAAAATCCATTTTCGCCGATTTTAGCGAGTAAAATAGATTTGTCTAATAGAGGAAACGTAACTTCAGTAATATTATAAAAATCCTTGAAATTCGCATGTAAAATAAAATCTATTGTTATCAACACTATATCGCCTTGCCAATTACCTTTACTTCTTAAATCAACAATGGTTCTTTTGGCTTTATTAAAATAAGTGGCATCTGATACTAATACAAATACAGTACTGTCTTTTGTAGAAGCGATTTCTGGTATATTTGTTGATTCATTGTTTGACTCGTCTATGGATTCCTTATTTGATTCTGAATAATAGAATTCGTATTGTTCTTTGGTGGTAACTTTATGAAATGTAATTGCTTTATGTAGTTGACAGTCGTCTTCATGTAACCCTAGGTGAAATAAATCATTGTTAATTTGGTTTACCTTGTTTTCTTTTGCAATATCTTGAATCCATATACCCATGCACAGATCGTCTGGTTGATACTCGGTGTTTACAATACTATAATATGATTCATGAATTCCTTTTTGTTTAATATAGGACACAATATGCGAATATAATTTGTTGGATATAGCATAACCCGCCCCTCCTGACATATAACTACAAAAGTGTTCTTTGATATGATTTAATTCTTTGCCAATATAATAACATTCATTAGAATCATAACGAGTCAATAAATTTTTAAGCCTGTTTTCGAATACAAATGTGTCATCATCAATAAATATATACCAATCGTAATTTGGTATATTCATATTATACATAAAATAAATGTATTTCCATGTTATATTTTCCATATGGTCCATGGTATACCATCCAAACTGGCGTTGTTCAATATTTGGTGTTGAGGTAAGATAAAAAATATCTTCTTTATTCATGTTTTGAAACATGCTCTCCATTTGGTATTTCACCCTATTATCAATATACTTATTGCATGTAGAAATAATATAACAAATTTTCATAATAATTATATTATTTGATTATTTTTAAACCTTTATTCTAGAAAGATAATTCTAAAATACAAATATTCTACAAATATGTTTTGTAAAAGTTAAATTGTTCTTCTTCTCTTACATTATGAAATGTAATGGCACTTGGTATTTCCTCCGCGTTTTGATGAACGCCCACATGAAATCTATCATCGTTTAAAAGAATAATATTATTCTGGTGTATATGGACTAATTCTTGTATTAATAATCCAACTGTTAAATCTTCGCACCAATGCTTATTGGAAAGTTCTATTCCATTATGTTTAATATGACTTTTTAATAGAATAAATAAAGATTTTGACATTATATAACCAGCACCTCCTGACATATAAAAACAAAATTCTTTTTTAATATGGTCTAACTCTTTCCCAATATAATAGTTGACACTTGAATCTAATGTAGATAAAAATTCTGCCAGTCTATCGGTAAATACAAATGTATCATCGTCAATAAATACATACCAGTCATAATCATATTCATCATAATCTATATGATACAAAAAATGCAAAATCTTCAGTGTTAAATATCTATAAGAATCATCTGTATTCCAACCAAAATGCCGTCTAGAAATGTCTGATTTACTTGTTAAATAAAAAATATCATTGGTGTTAATATTTTGTAAAGAATTGTTCGATTGATAAACAACTCTATTATCTAAATATTTATCACATGTTTTAATAATATAACAAATCTTCATAAATGTTATATTATATTTATTACAGTACTTTTATATTTTTATATTTTTATATTTTTATAGAAATACGTTTGTAACAATTTTATTTATTTAGCCTCAAAAAAATATATGTAGTATATATAATGAGTATTTCAGAAGAAAAGGCTATTGCTCTTGGTAATTTAATAGGAGAAATGGATGTTGCGTCAGAAGTTACATTAGGTCAAAGACTCGTACCAGGAAGAATAATCGAAGAATATCACGGCAAAATCGCAACCGGTAAACTCGTTCCTCAGCATATGAAATATCCAGGCGAAAGAGGCGGTAAAAGAATGAAACTCGTAGGTGGTGGTATTTGTGAAGATGAACCTTGGGTAAGGCTATCTATTGATGCTGCTATTGTTTTGGCTAGTGCGGCGGTTGTAGTAGGCATTGGTTATACAGGTTTTGCAACATTACAATCCTTTATGAGTGTCTATGGATTAAAAGAGTCGTCTATAGCAATCATAACATCTTTGTATAATTCTTTAATAGCCACAGGCGGTACTATATTCACTGCAGTATACAATATGGGTTCCGCAGCTGTGCCTGTAGCAAAATCTGTTGGGTCAATGGCTTCTTCCATTGTAAGTGGTTTATATTCATCTGCAGGTCCAGTTTTATCTACATTTGCAAGAGCCGCCCCTGCAATAGCGATTGGTAGATACATTGGAACAAACAAAAACGCATATGAAGATGCAAAAAATATAATAAGCGCATTAGATGCTAAATATAAAGCATTAGCGTCATATACCGGAGCAGTGACTCGTTCGATGACAGAGAAAAAAGAAACAATACAACGTCAATTAACCGCAGCTAAAGAGTCATTAAAAACAACATATGATAATGCAAAAACGAATTCCGAAGCAGTTATAACAAAATCGTCATCGTATTATTTAGCACTAAGAACAAAGATTTGTCAATTAATCGACAGCGGAATAGCATCGGTTGATATATCTGCTGGACTAGAGGAAGCTCTTGCTACCATTAATTTTGAAGGTGGAAGAAGAAGAAGACGTTCCACGAAAAAGGCCAGACGATCCATAAAAAAACGTAAGGGTTCCGTGAGAAGACGTAGAGTATAAAAAGAAAATATAGAAACTAATAATATACTAGTATAATTAGTAGTAACAAGGTAAATAATATATAATTACACGAACTATATATTATTGTATTTATTCTTCTTTATTCTTCTTGTTTATTTGCAAAAGGACCACTTACTAGTTGACTCTGACCATTATCGCTTTTACCCACCACAATATTTTCACCCTCAAATAACTCCTTGCAAATATCCGCAGTAGAAATATTTTCTTGTTCTTTCAAGGTAGACTCTTGAGTGTTAATGTTATTTACTCCCACTAAGTTTCCTTCTTCATCTATTGTTTGTGTCAATGTATTACCAGATTTTTCGGCATTTTTAATATTTTCTTCGATTGCTTTTTGTTTCGTTTCTTTCACGCGTTGCTCAAATGCGGATTTAGCATTGGTTTCGTTCTTTTGTTTCTCCTGCATTAATTGATTTAATTCTTCCTCTATATATTCGACTCGACCTGTTTTATATGCTTCAGGGTCCCAAGGCATCCACATACCAACTGGCCCGACATATACATCATGATTAGGGTCAATTTCTCTTAACATTTTGCATCTTAATTCGGCTTCTTCTTGAGTAGGATAAGAGCCCCTAATTTTTAAACCTCGTGTGCTTGTTTGAAAGTTGTGAGCAATATCGAATTTTTTCTGTAATTCATCTTCATTATTATCCACAAATGTCTTGAAATCATCTTGCATACTGGTTTTGTTCAAATTCTCCTTCTCTTCTTTGACAAAATCCTTTAAGTCACTCGAAATATCATCAAACGAAACATTATATTTAAATGAAATAAAATTTAGAAACTGGACAAACTTCTCCATAGATTTATTTAGATCCCATTTCTTTAGAAATTCTTCAAAGAAAAAGATTTCCTTTTCCTTTAAAATTTTTTCAGGAGAACAAAATGAAACACAAACGAATTTTTGACCTGCTATTTGTTTATCTTCTTCTAATAGATCAACATATTTAGGGTTTATTTTCCCCCCTTTTTGTTTTCTTTCAAATCCAGACTTCTTAGAACTATCTTTAGAACAATCCATTTTATAATTTTAATTATTTAATTTTAAGTTTTTTATCGCATATATATATTTTTTTCTTTTTATTTAATATAATGAACGGTTTAATAAACGTTGGTGAACTTGTGAAGAGAATCATTAAGTACCTTGTAGAAGGTTTAATGGTAGCTATTGCTGCATATGCTATTCCTAAACGCTCATTAAATATTGAGGAAATTGTATTAATTGCATTAACTGCTGCTGCTACATTTAGCATCCTTGATACCTATGTGCCATCCATGGGCGCAACCGCTAGATCAGGTGCTGGTTTCGGCATCGGTGCCAATCTAGTAAAATTCCCAGGTGGATTTTAAGAAAAGCATAATTGGTAAGTAAATATTTATAAAATATATTTTATAATAAATAAAAAATATTTTACACTCCTTACTCGTTTGTATATGAATAACTACCATATGTTTTGCTAAAACAGTAAATCACCGAAAATCACCGAAAATCACCGATATATATAATCTAACTGTATTATATTATGGCAAAACATTCACGTAGAAAATCAAAAAGAGTATATCGAAAAACCCGTAAAAATAGAAAAACTCGTAAACAGAGAGGCGGCATGTGTTATGGTAGAGGCGTAGGAGCCAATTCTTATGACCCCAATTTTTCGGTGTATAATACGAGAGAATTACAATTATTTCCTTACAAACCAACCAATTAGAACATTCCCTTATACATATAGACAAACGACTAATTAGTATAAATAAACTCCCAATTTAATTCTTCGCAAATTTTCTTCCATATTACGTCTTGTTCTATTCTTTTTTCTTTGTCTTTTAACATTGGGAAGAATGGTAAATATTTTTCTTCTCCCAACAATTCGCATAATTTATATGCAGTATAATAATAATTTAAAAAATTCACTCTGTCATCAGGACAATACTTAGAATAAGGTGATTGTAATTCTATAAATAGATTACACAATGTTTCTTCTAATTCTGGCGACATTATAGGTGGTTTAATTCCCAACTTATCTTTAATAAATGGTATATGTTCATAGTATTTATTATAGCCTAATTTCTTGAGTATTTCTTTGGTTTTCGCATTAGTAATTTGAGAGATTTCTATTCTCTCTTTTTTAATCTGCATCTTTATATTTTCTATAACATCAATTGGTATTTGAGTAGTTTCTTTGCCTTGAAATTGTGCAAGGATTTCTTTGAAATGATTGATTCTTTTATAAGCATAAAAACATACCTCCTTTGGCGGTTCTTTGTAGGAGGGTTTTTCGTTTTCAATTAAATAAGGAATACTTCTAGAACAAGTATTGCACACCAATACTCCTTCGTCTTCTAACGGAATCAATTCGCCTTTATAACATACTTTACATATATCTGTCTGGCAAACATAAGCATTGATATCCAAAAACCCATCATCAATGTTATTTAGATATTTTTGCACAACATTATTGGTTTCTATATGTGAATTTTTATTAGATTCATCTTCTTTAATTTTAAAAAACATATTTACTAATTTCGATTTGTTGGTGGTTGGTTGTAATGTTGAACCGTCAGATATATTTTTTTTGTTTTCAAAATATTCAAATATAAATTTAGAGTTGTCAAGGAAATACTCTTTTTTCTTAGTTTTTAATTCTTTAATGTTATCGGTGATTTCATTAATTTTATCTTCTACATCGAGCCTTTGCTCTATACTAAGGTTACTATTTTCATCGTGCAATTTTTGTTTTAATTCTTGTCTCTCTAGTTTTAATTCTGGTATTTTGCTATTTTCATCTTTGGTAAATTCATTTAAAAATTCTTTGTGCTTTGTGTCAAGAGTTACGGAAGTTTTTTTATTAAACTTAATTTTTTTACTAGTTTTTGGTTTAAAATTAGGCATAGCTTCCTTTTCATAAATAAAAAGTTATTTATTTAATTTATAATATATAGAAAATATATTTTCTAATTACATCAATTTTATTTTTACTTACAAGTAGATTGCACTTGTACGAATGTTATAGAGTTTTGCTAGTTTTACTAGTTTAATTTATTTAATTGTTTTCTACAAAATAGTTAATGGATATTAAAATTAATTTAGACACTTTAAAAGATTTAGAAAATGAGAATGTCAAAATAGACGTTATCAAATTTCAAAAAATGTTATTACTTTTTAACTCCATCGAGCAAGGATGGAGTGTAAAAAAAAGAAATGAATCATATGTATTTACAAAAAATCACGAAGGCAAAAAGGAAGTATTAGAAGATTCATATTTGTTAAAATTTATGAAAACAAATTTAGACATTAGCAGATTTATTGCTTAGGTATATTGGTGTATTTACGATTGGAATTCTTATTTTTTTGATTTTATTGTTTTTTTTGTTTTTCCTGGTTTTTTGTTTTTCCTGGTTTTTTGGTTTTTCCTGGTTTTTTGGTTTTTCCTGGTTTTTTGGTTTTTCCTGGTTTTTGGGTTTTCCCTGGTT